>ERZ773062.411-NODE-411-length-23953-cov-108.754205_pt1 | contig 23953 bp, 21 predicted proteins | sample MGYA00580626_ERZ773062 | MGnify/ENA primary metagenome ERZ773062 (study PRJEB29015, sample SAMEA2738003) | human oral metagenome | biome: human oral; feature: human-associated habitat; material: dental | place: China | collected 2058 ... | reverse complement strand
CGTTTATGGTCTCGAATGAATAAATTCTTCGCATCCCACTCAGGATATGGCAACTCTACATTGGGCTTATCATCCATACTAAATAACGGTGCGTGATCCGTAATTTCAAAATCGATATGATGGTCACGTAGGCAATCATAAACGCCTTGTTTATCTAACATGTAATACCTCTAATATAATTTGGTGAAAATAAACATCATGGTAAAAGCAACTATATATGTGTTAATTATACACCAACCTTATTCTGAGACTGTATAGGTTCCATCAAATACAAATAATTCAGGATGTTCATGTACAAATACATCTTCAAAGATGCCTTCATATTCATAGACTACATCGTCTTTTCCATCTAGGAAATCAAATACCTCATCGTCCCATTCTTTTAAAATAGTCCATCGTTCTTCTCTATTAAATGGAACAGAACCGCCAAAATAATCGATTACGGATTGTAAATTATCTGCTAGTATATCCATCTTGAAGAGGCGTAACCCTGCAAGAGCATCTTCCCATACAATGCCTGTAGAGTTATAGAAGAACTGATGATGCCCACCATTATTAACCTCAGCAAAATACCAGCATATAGCGTTAAGATATCTTTGCTCTACGGTGAAGCCTTTCGCAGATTCTAAATAGTCATCATACGAACCATAAATATTGATAGTCCAATAGGCAGGCTCATTTATGGTCCACATATCATCTGTAGCTAAAATTTCTTCTACAGTGATAGTTCGTTGACGAGGTACACCTTCTCTTTTCTTCTTTTTCTCGGCTATATACTTGCTATAGTTTAAGCATAAATCAGGATAGTCAACTTCACATTTTTCAAAGTCCATTTGTAAACGGCACATATCCATGACTTCAAAGCAGTATTCCTTTATATCATTTCGATCTTCTTTAGTTGCTAATTGTACACCGCTATCTACTAGAGCTAACATCTGTTGCATGTTCTCTGATGTATAAGCCTCATGATTGGTAGAAGCAATAGAGCCATAAGAGTACGCACAGCGATAATGCCACACTGCATCTCTATGTTCTGTATCGATGGTCTTAAATACTTTAATAGCTTCTTCTGGTTTATCGTTATTGTTATAGGCTCTACCAAGCTCGCCTAATAAAGGTACAGATAAGTTATCGATACCAATCCCAGTCAACACATCGATAATGATTTCCTCTTGACCGATATCATTAAGATCTTTAATAGTTTGCAACTGTTCAGCATCAGACAATGATAAAAACTGCTCAACACTCATAGACATACAATACACTTCCCCTCATATCATTAATATGTATATGAACTCATCTTATCATAATAATAACTAACAACACAAAATAATAAGCACAAAAAAATAACTGACTGATTTTAAAATAATAGTTTATAACAAAAACAGCTATTTACTAGCTACCAAGCCATACGACAAATACAGGAGTACCTTCATCATCATCAGAAACATCGTCGGCATCGTCAGCGTCGAATTCGTGATCATCATAGGCTAGATTTTCAAAGAATACATGATCACCGAGCTCTTTATTAGCCAATGCGTTATGTATCTTGAAAAGAATCTCTTCAGTAGTAAAATACTGGCCATTATCTGCTTTGAAGCGAGCATAGATTTCTACTTGCCACATGCCGTCTTCTTTATCGTATTCTTCTAATTCATCGTCTTCGTATAAGTATTCATTAGGGTGAAGCTGACTTTTGCTTTCAATCCAAGCTTCATAGCTTACAAGAATTTCAGGCTCTACTAATGGCGGTAATGTATCAGGGTTAACATTATGCTCTTCTAGACATTCATAAAATGCCTTATCAAACTCTTCTCTAGTATAAGTAGTTTTATTAAAAACCCAAGGAATGCCCTTAAATTCATGATAGTAACCTTCATATATTTTATTACCATCTTTATCAGTACCGAGATATTCAATCTGCTCAGTATTCTCATCCTTGTTAAACAGGTTTTTTATGGCATTAAAAATCATAGGATAATCCTCCTTATAATCCTTTGAGCTAATAGAGGTTAATACATACTCTACTACTTCCCAACACTAAACTAATCTATGTATCTAAAGTAGCTCTTTTGCCATTTTGATGGCAATATATCAGCCATCAATAGCAAAGTAATTTAAATCTTCAAACTCGTCGTCCCAAAATTCAAAGCAAAATATATGGGTATAATCAAAGGTTTGTTCACAATAGGTTACAGTACCTAGCTCTGGTTCAATTTTAGGGATACCGATTCGTTCTTTCACATCATCTATAGTAATAGATTCATCATACATTTCTTGAATATCTTCAAGCATGAAAGCTGCAATTTTATCAATATTTTTATGATAATTTTTAGCCAAGACTTTTACAGTATCTAAATAATCATCTGTAGGTTTCTCATCCCAACAGAATTCTAAGCCTTCATAAAGAAGTCTATATTCACAATATTTCTCATCATATATGAGTTCATTTTCTATCATAGGCATCCTCTCTCTCTTTACAATGCTTTGATTTTAAAAATACTAAAATTCTTTCTCAACATTTTACACGAAGCCCATATAAAATAACGTAGCCTAAAGCACAAAACATATAATTTCTAAGAGTATAGTAAAAGCCCCTCACATAAGCGAAGGGCTAATCTATTATATCTTTATTAGTTAGCTACCACAGCATGTATAGAATACAGGTATACCATCTTCGTTATCTATAAGGCCGTAACCTTCACATTCATGGCCTTCGTATTCAATACCTTCAAAAAATACGTGATCTCCCAGTTCTTTATTAGCCATTAGATTATGCAATTTAAAGAGCAGTTCTTCTCTAGTAAAATATGTACTATTATCTGCAACAAGATGGGCCATAATTTCTACTTGCCACATACCATCTTCTTTATCGTCTTCAAGTAGTTCTTCATCGGTAACACGTTCATTATCAAAGAGTTGGTCTTCACTTTCAATCCAAGCTTCATAGGTTACTAGAATTTCAGGTTCTTCTAATCTATCATCGTCATCTGCTTGATTATCATCTACATATTTCTTTACATTTTCATTGTATTCTTTGGAAAACTCGTCTCTACTATATGTAAGTTTATTAAATACCCAATGTACTTCATCATGTGTAGGATAGTTAAGTTCTTCATATGCATTAACGTCTGTACTATCTTTATTTTCTGCAGTATCTATACTATTTTTCTTATCAGAGAATTTCTCAATAACTTCATATATCACAGGATAATCCGCCTTGTACTCTTTTGGCTTAATTTGAGTTAATAGATATGTTACAACTTCACAACACCAACTAAGTTGTTTATCTAATCGAGCTTCTTTCGTCATTTTCATGGCCGTCTCTATTAACTCTAATGCTTTTTGTACATGTTCAGATTCGTAGCTTTCACCACATGCTAAAGACGCATGAGCATAGCCACACCGATAATACCAAGACCAATCACGATGTGCCTCATCGATACGTTCAAATAACTCGATAGCCTCTGCTGCACGACCATTATTGTTATACATACGTCCTAAGGTGCTTAACAATGTAGGCGACAAATTATCAATGCCTATGTTAGTTAACAGCTCCATAGCACGATCAATATCTAGATCCTCTTGTTCATTAATAAGTTTTACCTTATCCTCATCACTTAAAGATTGAAACTCTTCATCCGTGATTTCTTCAATACTGATATATAAGTTCTTAATAAAGTCACCAAAGTTATCTGCTAACAAAGTAATTGAGTAATCACCTTCTTGGTCAACACGTACTACCTTAGGCTCACCAGTAGGACCACATTCACGATAATCGAGGAAAATCATATCATGACCGCCAGAAATCGTATCGGCTACAACGATACCGATAGGAGGGTATTTCCATTTCGAGATCCAAAACTCGTTGCCAAATTGGCCAAAAATAGAATTCTTTTTATCTCTATCAATGCCATATATGCCTGTTACATATACACAATCGCCCTCATTATTAATAAAGCAGTTCTTATTTAATACACCGCCATTATGATTCTTAAGTAATTCAATATATGCTGCAGGTAATGTATAGCCTAGCTCAGCTTCAGCATCCTTAATATCCTTATCTGTAACAGGTTTACCTATATAGGATTCAAATGCATAATCGACATCATTCCAAAACCCAGTCCAATCAAAGTCTTTTAGATTACTCATAATACTCTCTCCTAGTTATATAGATTATTTAACCCAATAATTTCTCATCAGTGGAATATTCTTTAATTAAAGCTTTTACCCTGCGTCGTATCAAAATGGTATCAACAATATAGGAAAAAATGATATAAGGAGATACGTTAATAATCCCGACAGGGGCCAATATAAGGGCTGCCCACAATAAATTCAGTGAATACGCATACCACTTAAAATCAATGGTATTTAAAAATGGTATAACATAGTCAATAACTCTTACTTCCCATTGCATTAATGGGTTCAATTCCTCACTTGTGCCTAATAGCCAAGTGAAAGTAAGGGCAAATATCAAACCATATACTATGCCAACAGGAATCAATATTTTTGCTCTCTTTTTTAACAGATCACGGCAAATCTCATCTTCTTTCTCTGGTGTTACATCATATACCATACTGCATTGAATCTGAATCCGTCTAAATCGATAGCGAATATACTTATACAAAAGGTTATTCGGTGTATATAACATAATAGACTCCGCACGCTATTGGTAGTAACTAAATCATTAGAGAATATATTATCCATCTATGGCAAAGTAATGTAAATCTTTGAATTCATCATCCCAAAATGTAAAGGAAAAAATGTGCGTATCATCAAAGATTACATGATTAGTCATTTTCAGAATCCTTTATATAGCTTTCCATCTTAGGTCTTAAATCTAGTACAATTTTCCAACTATCTAATGCTGGCACCTTATGATGCACAATAAAATCTTCTATTATCTGTAATACCTCTTGAGGGCCCAGCTCATTCTTACCATATAGGATAGCGCCCTGGTCGCCATCATTAGTTACACTAATCTCTATATGTAATAAATCGGTATCTTGATCACTACAAACCTGTACAAAGTTATATAGTTTATTATCTATGGAGATTGCCTTTGATGGAGAGATAACTACAAAGTCTTGCTCTTGATCCTCAATAGCATACAGATTTTGTTCAACTTCATTCAGTGTAATACCTTCATATTTATAGGTGCCTACATCAATGGACCAATCCGTATATGTTTTCTCAAATGTATCTGTCATATGTATTGCCTCTCCTTTACGATATACCTTAAAACAAGGATTCTAATTGACCTGCCATATCGGACATAAACTCATCAAATTTACAAAGCTCTCGTAGTTCTTGATGTTCTATATCATAACAAGAAATCTTTTTACTTTTAGGATCCCATACAATTTGCCACTCATTATACTCGCCTAGTTCTTTAGATAAACGCAATAGATTACGGCGACCTAATTTAAATGGAATCGTATCAATAATTGGAAAGAACTCTATAGATATAAAATCGGAGTCTGGTAATTCAAAGTAAAGATGTTCGCCCTCTAAAAAATTCACTAATGCTTTTGGTAATTTAAAGGGCTTTAACTGATCCATTTTATTTTGTATGTCATGGAACTCAGCAGGCTCTAAGGATTTAAAATACTCTGCCATTTCCATATCGCCTTTTTCAATAGCAATGCTATAAGGGCGCATACCATCCTTTTCCGTGATGGTCACGTCAGCGCCATGTTCTACCAAGTATTTACACATCTTTAAATCTACATACCGTGCTGCTACGCACAATGGGGTTGGCTTAAAGGGATATACAGAATCAGGCTTATTGTAGTTAATATCTACACCATTATGAATAAAGAAATCTAGAACCTCATAATTTCTATCTGTAATGATATTTCTGAAAGCTTTACCGCCATACTTTTGTACTGTATGGCCTAAGTCATGAATGATTTGTAGGTTCTCATATTTCTTGCCATATAAGGCAGCTTGAAAGGCATCTACTTTCACGCGGTTCAAGGCGTGAACATTAGCACCATGAGTCACAACATAGTCAATAATCTCTTTATTACCATACCGTACAGCTAATAAGAAACTTGGATTTTCTTCATCATTAAGATCAGCGCCATTCTCCACTAACCATTGAATACTTGGCAAGCAACACATAACAAGAGCTAATTCTAAAGGTGTATGCTCACTATACTCACCAATTTCTATAGGTATATTAATATCCCAACCATTGGCTAATTCATTTTCTAAGGCGCTAATATTTCCTGTTACAATATCTGTTACAATGTGAGGCACAGATTCAAATGTACCTAAGTCTTTTATCTGTATCATGTATCTCTCCCATGAACTATATTTTTAAAATGATTATCACTAATTATATTATATTACATTTATAAGTATGAGTGTATAGTAAAAGCCCTTCGCTTATTATGCGAAAGGCTTAACTATTATTTGTCTATTTCAAGTCCATTGATAAAAGCAAATTTAATCATATCGGCTCCATAAAACTCGCCTTCATCTAATAAGATACTTTCCTTCGGCAAGTCTTTCAAATGATTATAAAAGCCAATATATTTACTTCTTAACTTATCTTTTTCAATTATCTTATTAAAATACTGCTGAGCCTTAGCTTTCCCACCAAAGTGATAAATATAATACAGTAAGTTATGATCAATTATATCTCCATCTATAAGCTTTTCAATATTACTTTCTGTATCTTCAAAATCATCAAATACCGGGATGATATGTTCCTCAAGTAATTTACTAACTTCATCTACAGTATACTGATAGCTTGCTCCTGCTAATTGCCACCAGTGCCATGCTTTTCTATTTAATAAGCTTCCAAGCTCTCCGCCATAAACAAATCCATTATGATAATTAGCCTTCTTCATATCTTTTGAATAAATAAAAACATGTGGAACAAATTCTACACTACACGCATAATTATTTCTGTTAGCCTGAAAACAGATTTCAAATGTAAGATCTTTATTTTTAGAGATTTTCTTTAACTTCTGACCTTTACTAACTACCTTAAAATCAGGGAATTTACTTGCAATCTCTTGCCAAGCTTTTTCACATAATTCTCTAGGTTTCATGATTATAAAAGTACTCCTCCAATATTATACGGTTAATTATTTATAGATTTCCCTCAACTACTATAACAGATGTATGTTGAAGTGCGTCCGTTATCCATGCAATAAATGTGTTTAAAAACTCTTTCTCTTCTTTACTAAAGTTTATAAGATCAACTTCAATATTATGAATTATTTTAATCCAGTCATCTTTCTTAATCCAATTATCAAAGCATACATCAAATCTATCTCTTTCAGTATTATCTGATGCATCTATAATAGGATACGCTTTATTAAAATAAGAAACTAAGATATCAAAATCTGGACTATACACCCGTAATGGCTTTCTATAACAGTGCCAATCCTTCCAACTTGATGAAGAATCAGACATATCAGTAATTTTTAGAGGATTAAAATCTAATCGTATGTGCTCACCTAATGGTGCATTAAGCCTAAGCTCCATATACTCTTGTTTTTTATAATCCACTGGATTTAGCCATACCATTATATTTCACTCCATAAACTTCAAAACAAGATATTAAAGTGATGCTTCGCTTCTAGTAAGTCAAGCATCAGCTTCAGCCGTAGGCTGTTTCCAATCATTCTTAACTAATTACATTATATTACATTTATAAGTATGAGTGTATAGTAAAAGCCCTTCGCATAAGCGAAGGGCTAATCTATTATTTCTCTTGTACTTGTTTACCACTCATATGTTCAATGGTAATTTCAAACATTTGAACTGCTCTACCAAAATGAGCAATATTTTCATCCACAAGTTGCTCACTAGGATAATATTTCATAGCAAATTCTTTTAATCGATCTATAGATTCGGAGCCGGCTGCTAATAAACGACATCTTCCAAAGACAACTACACTTTGTACATACGGCGCCCAAGATTCAGATTCATCAATACGCTCATTACCATATACGGTAAAACATACCTTATCTGAGGCTTTCAATGCATCTACTTTATGACCAGCTTTGGCTCCATGAAAATAAATTTTCTTCTTATCACAATCATAAAAATAATTAATAGGAATAGCATAAGGGTAACCATTATCGCCATTCATGGCTAGAATACCTCGACGATTAGATTGTAATAATGTTTCTGCAGCGCTATGGTCTATTTCACTTATCTTTTTACGAACTGGTTTAAACATAATATATCTCCTAATTTTATTTATTAATCGTATTTACAAGATACATAAAAGTACCACTATTAGTATCATCAACTTTAGAATACTCTTTCCAATTTATGGGATACATACCACTTAATACTATAGGTGCTTCCATTCCACGCATTGTTCCTTTTCCTGTATTAGCGGCCCAATTCATGCATCCAGTTTTAATAGAAACATCCTCAATAGAAAATTCAGCATATGTACAATTTATTTTTATCGGAGGCTTTAGATAAGACATTTCACTAGTTACCTTAATAGTATAACCTTCACTTTCTTTCTCTGGAAATGGATTAGGAATTTCAAAATCAGTAGCAACACTTTCCATTAATTGATACAATTCATCATAATCCATTTCGTTTTGAGCACAGTCCTGAAGGACCATTACTTTTTTCAATACAGCTAAAACACTTTGATATTCATTTGGCGTATTATTCCCTCTTATAGCATTAAAGAAGGAATACACTCTATCGATTCTTTTATCATTCTTTTTCATGTGCAGCTCCTCCTGTTGTTAGATATTCTAAGCCTTCTAACGATACTATAATAGCATATGAGTATATTGTCAATATTTTTTGGTATTTGCATACCAAATTTTACAAATTATTAATTTTTTATCTTTATCACCTTATATACAATCGTTATAAAATGAACCCAGAGGGTTCATTTTTCCTTGTTATCTATCCCCTAGTATCAACCCTGCATTATGGACCAATTCCCATAAAGCCATTTTCAAGCATAAAAAGAAAGGCTTTCCAGCAGCCAATCGTACTCAATAACGATAGCTCTCTGAAAAGCCTTTTATTTACTACATTATTTTTACTTCTTAGAGTTCACTTTTGACATCAAAGCTACCGTCTCAACGTGAGCAGTCATTGGGAACATGTCTACAGGTTGTACTTCTTTAAGTTCGTAGCCATAGTGTGTAAGGATTTCAATGTCTCGAGCCATGGTGGCTGGGTTACAGGATACGTAGACAATGCGTTTTGGTTCCATGCCTGCTGCAGAGGTTAGTACTTCTTCTTTACAGCCTGCTCGAATTGGATCGAATACGATTACGTCTGGTCGTACGCCCGCCTTGTAGAGTTTTGGCATTTCTACGGCAGCATCAGCGACGATAAATTCTGTATTATCATAGCCGTTGCGACGTGCGTTTTCACGAGCATTGATAATAGCTGGTTCTACGATTTCTATGCCTATTACATGTTTTGCCTTATGAGCCAAAAACAATGAAATGGTCCCCGTACCACAGTACGCATCGATAACGGTTTCATCACCTTTTAAGTCCGCATACGCTAATGCTTGATCGTAAAGTACTGTCGTTTGTTCTGGATTCACTTGGAAGAAGGAGTGTGGAGATAATGTAAACTGTAAATCCTTAATATGATCTGTAATCGTTCCATCCCCATAGAGGATAGTGTTTTTAGGTCCTAAGATGACATTAGTACGCTTATCATTCACGTTATGAACGATAGTTTCTACTTGAGGAATTCGTTCTGTTAATTTTTCTACCCACTTTTCTTGATGTGGTAAATAGTCTGTAGCCGTTACAAGGATAATCATCCATCCAGATTGTCCAATACGACCGATTACATGACGTAAGATACCTTTTCCTGTATGTTCATCATACGGTTCAATATCAAACTCTTTAGCGATTTGGTAACAAGCTTGAGCGATGATATTATTCCCTTCGTCTTGTATAGGACAGTTTGTGCCTTGCACGATATCGTGAGATCCCATCGCATAGAATCCCATTTGAATATCACCTTTAGTACCACCTACAGGCATTTGCATTTTATTGCGATAGGCCCACGGATTTTTAGGGCCTAATGCAGGTTTTACAAGGTCTGGATTTTGATGACCAATGCGTTCTATAACATCCTTCACCTTTTGTGTTTTTAGTGAAAGCTGCCCTTCATAGGTAATATGTTGTAGTTGGCATCCCCCACAGAAGCCATAAAGATCACAACTAGGATCAATACGATTAGGAGCCATTGTAACAATTTCTAAGAGTCTACCTGTAGCATACGTCTTTTTCACCATGTTGATGACTACTTTTACAGTTTCTCCAGGCAAGGCAAAAGGAACAAAGACAGTAAAGTCATCTACACGACCTACCCCTTCACCGCTACTACCAATACCGTGAATGGTTACGAGCACTTCATCACCTAGTTTAACAGGTGCATTGAGTATAGCTTGTTGCTTTTTAGATACTGTACCGCTCACAGTTTGCTGTGAATTTGAGCGATTCGCTCTTCTATGTTGTTTAGATTGTTTTTTACGAGATGTACGATTTGTACCGTTCATTAAGCGTCTCTTTTCTTCCAAATTTTAATCATACCAGTCACAATGAGTACAAAGAATACAGTACCAAATTTCACGAGTAATTCTTCACCTTGAATATATGGTATAAGAAGTGGATCCTCTACAATCATTTCGCCTGCAACCCAGCCAAGTAGTGCACCACCAGCCCAAAGAATAGCAGGAAATTTATTAATAATACGAGCAAATAAGGTAGAGCAAAATACGATAATTGGAACCGTAATTAACATGCCCGCAATAACAAGCTCTAAATGACCTCTAGCGGCCCCTACTACACCAATGACATTATCAATACTCATCATAGCGTCAGCTACAATAATCGTCCAAATGGCACCCATTAATGAATTCTTAGCTTCGATATGTGCATCTTCATCTCCACCTTTTAATAATTGAATGGCAATCCATACAAGTACAAGGCCACCACCTAAATGGACAAGAGGTACCAACGTTAAAGCTTCTACAAGAAGTGTGGCAAAAATAAGGCGCATTGCAATAGCCCCTACAGTACCCCAAATAACAGCCTTCTTTTGTAGTTCTGGAGCTAATTTACCAGCTGCCATACCGATAACAACAGCATTATCACCAGCTAATAAAATATCAATTAAAATAATTTTACCAATGGTAACCCACGTGGCAACTTCTAAAAATTCCATTTAGTTCATACCTCAATTCAGACTATTAATTCAATAACTATCCCTTAACTATACCATAAATCTTCTATTTTCTCATCTACAAGAGAGCTATTAATTACATAAAAAATCTCTCCTCCTATGATTAGGAGAAGAGATGTATTACATTATTTCTTGAGTTTTTTAGCTAACAAAGATGCACCTACTACGAGGATGACTGCAGCGATTTTAATGAACAACGCGTAGGGTTCAACTGTATGGGCAATCAATGTATCCTCTACAGCCATTCCAGCACCTACCCAGCCAAGGATACCACCGCCAACGTATAAGATAATCGGAAAACGTTCAATAACTTTCACAAATAAAGTACTGCCGTAGATGATGATTGGTACAGTAATCAACATACCAATAGCTACCATAGTCATATGACCGCCTGCAGCACCAACTACACCGATAACATTATCGATGCCCATAATACCATCTGCAATCACAATAGTAGTAATAGCAGCACGCAAACTATCCTTCGCTTCAATATTATGCTCGCTTTCATCATCAGCAACAAGTTTATAACCGATCCATAAGAGAAGGATACCACCTACTAAACGAAGTGCAGGAATGTTGTTCAATGCCTCTACAAATAAGAATGCCATAACAAGGCGTAAAATAATGGCCCCTGCAGTGCCCCAGAAGATAGCTTTCTTCTGCAAATGAGCAGGTAAATTACGAGCCGCCATACCAATCACAATAGCATTATCGCCAGCAAGTAAAATATCGATAACGATGATTTGTAACATCGCTAATAAACCTTGTACAGATAAGATGTCCAATGTATCCTCCTTAGAATATAACTATAGTATATATATTATAATCGATATAGTTCAGTAGTGTAAAATTCAATTTGTAAAATATATATTCATTTTTAGCATACTCCATTCATATTAATATGAGAATCATAACACTACAAATGGAAGTTCTAGGATATAAAAAATCATTAATTTAGGATATAAAAAATCATTAATTATAGATTCATAATAGACTAATCAATAATATATATTTAATTCCCAATTCTCAAGGAATTTATCTATTAAATTAGGCTACTTTATGATATCGTATAATATATCATTAATAAGGGAGGTAAGTATGTATCAAACATATTCTATATTACAAAAGTTATGGTTGTTCATTAAGCTATTTACTCCTATGTGTATAACGCAATTTTCCCTTATAGGTGGTACATTTATAGCCATCTTTTTAACGGGACAATATAGTACAATAGATTTAGCTGGGGTTGCTACAGGGTATAATTTATGGCTCCTCTTCTATATCTTTGCACAAGGAACGTTGTTAGGTATTACTCCAATTATTTCTCAGCTATTGGGAGCTAAGAAAACCGATGATATTTCAACAATCTTTTATCAAGGTCTTTATATCGGTACAGGCCTAGCATGTATCATTTTAATAATTGGTCTCTTAGGCTTACGTCCTCTTCTGACAGCATTAAATCTGGAACCTGCTGCAGCTGAGGTATGTATTAGTTACCTGAAAGCATATGCCATAGGTCTATTCCCACTACTTTGGGTTAATACATTGCGCAATACAGTCGACAGTCATGGATTAACACATTATTCTATGGCCATCGTATTTACTAGCTTTATTGTGAACGTATTTTTGAACTACGCACTCATCTTTGGGCATTTCGGATTTCCAGAGATCGGTGGTGTCGGTGCCGGCTATGGTATAGCCGGTGCTTGTTGGACTAATTTTATTCTCTTTAGCTTAGTATTACTATTACATCCAAAGCTAAAGGGATATCGTATCTTTAAAGACTTCAGTAAACCAAGTTTTCACTACATTCGCGAACAGCTACATATAGGTATTCCTATTGGCTTTTCCATCTTCTTAGAAGCTAGTATCTTTAGTATTGCTGGCCTCTTGATGGTTCACTTTGGATCCGCCGTCGTAGCTGCTCATCAATCTGTTATTTCCTTTACCAATGTATTCTACTGTTTACCTCTTAGTATCGCTATGGCCTCTACCATTGCAGTTGCTTATGAACTTGGGGCAGGTCGTAAACAAGAGGCTATCCAGTACTCTTATATTTCTCGCATCTTAGCCATTGTGTTGGCTATCATGATTTGTACATTTACGTTTACTAATATGGACGCTATTGCAGATCTCTTTACAAATGATGATGAAGTATACAAGCTTATCTACAGCTTCCTTGGATACGGTGTATTCTTCTCTGCTATCGATGCCATTGGAACCCCTTTACAAGGTATATTGAGAGCCTATAAAGATGTAAAAGTAGTTCTTTATATCTCCCTCATATCCTATTGGGGAGTATGCTTCCCAACCGCCTATATTCTCGCTAATAATCCAAATTACGGACCATTTGGCGTATGGATTGGATTACTCGCTAGCGTACTAGTAGCAGGTATATTGTTCACTTGGCGTACTTGGTACATTCAGCGTCAATAAAAATAAATAACATTCTTATACAGTAAAAGAGCATCTTACATAAGATGCTCTTTTTTATTTCAACATATCTTGTTTTTCCACCTTAGACATGCGGAAGAAATTATATAATGCTTCTGCCGTTTTATAGTTCATAGAGTCCACCTTTGAAAGCTCATCAATGGATGCCTCTTTCATAGCCTCTAAACTATTGAAATGTGCCCACAAGGCTTTGCGTCGTTTAGGGCCAATTCCTTCTATATGATCTAAAATGGATTCCAAATTACGTTTCCCTCGCAATTTACGATGATATGTAATGGCAAAGCGATGGGCTTCATCACGTATTTGTTGAAGCAATTGAAGCTCTGGTGTGTGATGGCTTAAGATGATACTTTCAGATTGTCCTTCTACAAAGACCTCTTCAATACGCTTAGCTAAAGAGATAACAGGTACATCGGTAACACCTACACCGCGAATCAACGGCAATGCTGCATTGAGCTGTCCTTTACCACCATCGATAATAATGAGGTCTGGCATAGGCCAATCTGTTTCATTACCATAGCGTCGTTCCATAATTTCAGCCATAGACTTAAAGTCATCAGGTTTACCTTGCGTAGTTTTCAATTTAAAACGACGATACTCCTTCTTCGCCGGTTTGCCACCTTCAAAGACAACCATAGAGGCTACTGTTTCAGCACCTTGGGTATGAGAGATATCAAAGCATTCCATACGCTCTGGTAATCGCGGCAAGTCTAGGACTTCAGCTAGTTTTTTAACAGCCCCACCAGTCTTATCAATTTGGTGTTGCCACTGACGACGACGCTCTTCTAAGAAGGTTTCTGCATTCTCATGAGCCATCTTAATCATGTCCATCTTATAACCACGCTGTGGCACAGATACGTCTACATTTTGGCCTTTAAGCTGTGTAAACCATTCCTTTAACAAATCTCTATCGGTGCTATCCATAGGTAATAATAATTCCTTTGGAATGAAGTTTGTATCTCCATAGTATTGCTTGATAAAGTCCGTCATGATAGTTTCTTGACTATCTCCATCATGTTGTACAAAGTAGTTCTCACGGCCTAATAGTCGGCCACCGCGGATAAATAATAACTGTACACAAGCCATCGAGGTATCCACTGCAATACCTAACACGTCTAAGTCGCCACGCTGTGTAACCATGCGCTGCTTTTCTTGTATCTTTTCTATACTAGTTAGCTGATCTCGATAATGTGCTGCATCTTCAAAGCGTAAGTCTTCTACAGCAAGATCCATCTTCTCTTTAATTTCCTTCAGCAAAGGGATAGGCTTACCTTCAAAAAGCTCTATGATTTCATCGATATACTTTCCATAATCCGATACGGAAATCTTATTAAAGCACGGTGCTTCACAGTAATGCATATGGTACTGTAAACACGGTCTCTCTACCTTCATAGATTTACAGGTACGCAAAGGATAATACTGACGAATCAATTTTAGTACTACATGAACTGATGTTACATCTGTAAAAGGGCCAAAGTACTTGGCTCCATCCCGTTCTAGTCGACGCGTCATATATACACGTGGGTAATCCTCTTGTACTGAGATTTTAACGTACGGATACGTTTTATCATCACGAAGCCTAATATTGTATTTAGGCTCGTGCTCCTTAATAAGCGTATTCTCTAAGATAAGCGCTTCCATCTCCGTCTTTGTTTGGATAATCTCCACATCGACGGCTCGCTTCATCATGGCCGCAACCTTCGGCGCTCGGTTCGCATCATTACGCACATAGGAACGTACGCGGTTGCGCAAGTTAATGGCTTTACCTACATAGATGATACGGTTATATTGATCGCGCCATAAATACACACCTGGTGTGGTCGGCAAATGACTGACCTTCTCTAGTAATTCTTCAGATGGCATATGTCCTCCTTTCCTCGTAGATTTTTAAGCTTTGTACTCACTACTATTTTTTCTTTTGAGCTGCTTTCATAAATTTCTTAGTCTGTTCTAATACAGGACCTAAGAATTTGCCTGTATAGCTTTCTTTCACCTTCACGATTTCCTCAGGTGTTCCTGTAGCTACGATAGTACCACCACGATTACCACCTTCAGGACCAAGGTCTATGATGTGGTCTGCCATCTTAATGACATCTAAATTATGCTCGATAACAACAACTGTGTCCCCCCCATCAACGAGTTGTTGCAATACGTGTAATAACTTGCGAATATCTTCGGCGTGAAGACCTGTAGTCGGTTCATCTAGGATGTACAATGTTTTACCTGTGCTGCGACGAGCTAATTCAGTAGCTAATTTAACCCGTTGTGCTTCACCACCAGATAAGGTTGTTGCGGCTTGACCTAAACGAATATAGCCTAAACCTACCTCTTGCAAGGTAACCATTTTACGATTGATCTTCGGAATAGCGCTGAAGAACTCAACCGCATCATCTACCGTCATATCTAGTACATCGGCAATAGATTTGCCTTTGTATTTAACCTCTAAGGTTTCTCGGTTATAACGGGCTCCCTTACAAACCTCACAAGGTACGTACACATCTGGCAAGAAGTGCATTTCAATTTTGATAATACCATCGCCACGACAAGCTTCACAGCGACCGCCTTTTACGTTAAAGCTAAAGCGACCTTGTTTGTAGCCTCGCATCTTAGCCTCTGGTGTTTGGCTATAAAGCTCGCGTATAGCATCGAATACACCAGTATAGGTAGCTGGATTAGAGCGAGGTGTACGACCAATAGGACTTTGGTCAATATTGATGATTTTATCGATATGTTCTAGACCGCGGATTTCTTTATGAGCCCCTACTTTGTGGTTAGAGCGATATAATTGATTAGCTAAACCTTTGTAGAGAATTTCATTAATCAAGGTAGACTTACCAGAACCGCTGACACCAGTAACAACATTGAATACGCCAATAGGGAATTTTACATTTACATTTTGTAAGTTATTTTCCTTGGCACCACGAATTTCAATGCAATTTTTACCTGGCTTACGACGTTCTTCAGGAAGAGCGATAAATTTACGACCACTCAAATATTGACCAGTAATGGAGTCTTTTACCTTCATAACTTCGTCAACAGAACCAGCGGCAATAATTTGACCACCATGCTCACCTGCACCTGGACCAATGTCCACGAGATAGTCAGCCGCACGCATCGTGTCTTCGTCATGTTCTACAACGAGCAAGGTATTACCTAAATCACGCAAGCCTTTTAAGGTATCGATGAGTCGATCATTATCTCGTTGATGTAGCCCTATGGATGGTTCGTCTAAGATGTACAATACACCTACCAAACCAGAGCCGATTTGCGTAGCTAGACGAATACGTTGCGCTTCACCACCAGACAAAGTACCTGCACTACGGTTCATAGTAAGATAATCAAGGCCTACATTATTGAGGAATCCAAGACGAGCATTGATTTCCTTCAAAATTTGAGCCCCAATCACTTGTTCCCGCTCTGTTAACTGTAACTTACCAAAGAAATCGAGTGCTTCTTTAATGGTCAATTGGGTCACTTCATTGATGTTCTTTTCCCCTACGGTTATAGCTAATACTTCAGGTTTAAGACGAGCTCCATGGCATGTGGTACAAGGCTTAATGGACATAAATTTTTCAAACTCTTCACGCATAGAATCTGTAGAGGCTTCACTATGACGGCGTTTTACCATCGGTAAAATACCTTCGTACTCAGTAAAGAATTCCTTCACTTCACCGCGCATATTTTCGTATGTGAAAGCCACCTTATCTGTAGTGCCGTACATTACTTTTTTCTGTAATACTTTTGGCAATTCATCATAAGTAGAATCTAAAGAGTATCCATTAGCTTTTAATAGACCTTCTACTTGGCGCATAAACCACGCATTAGGATTAGAGCTCAACGCTTGTACACAACCATCGGCAAAGGTAATAGATCCATCTGGAATAACGCGCTCTTCGTCTACTTCCATGGTAGAGCCTATACCCAAACATGCTGGGCAGGCACCAAATGGACTGTTAAAGGAGAACATACGTGGCTCGATTTTCGGTAAGGAAATATGGCAATCTGGACAGGCAAAGTGTTGGCTATACATGTGTTCAGGTCCATCTACCTCTTGGATAACTACAATGCCTTCTGCCCATTTTGATGCGGTCTCCATAGAGTCTGCTAAGCGAGATTCAATACCTTCTTTTACAACGAGACGGTCTACGACGATATCGATAGAATGTTTTTTATTTTTCTCTAATATAATATCTTCATCTAATGTACGTACAACGCCATCTACACGGGCACGAACAAAGCCTTCTTTTCGAAGTTGTTCAAAGACAGATTTATGCTCCCCTTTTTTCCCTTGAATCATAGGGGCTAATACTAAAATCTTAGTACCTTCTGGGAAGCTCATTACGTCATCTGTCATTTGTTGTATTGTTTGTTGTGTAATAGGCTTACCACATTCAGGACAATGGGCATGACCTACGCGAGCAAATAATAGACGCAAGTAATCGTAAATCTCTGTTACAGTACCAACTGTAGAACGAGGGTTACGGCTTGTGGTCTTTTGATCGATAGAAATAGCTGGTGACAAACCTTCAATATAGTCTACATCAGGTTTATCCATTTGTCCCAAGAATTGTCGTGCATAAGCAGATAAAGACTCTACATAGCGTCGTTGCCCTTCTGCATAAATCGTATCGAATGCCAAGGACGATTTGCCAGAACCACTGAGTCCTGTCAACACAATAAACTGGTCCCGTGGTAAGGATATATCTATATTTTTAAGGTTATGCTGACGCGCACCTTTTACTATCAATTGATCTTTCATTATGTTCCCTATTTAAAGAGATGATACCAATCGGCATCATCTCTCTGTTTACTAACATGAAATAATATATCTATATTATCGCACATATAGTCTATATAATCTATGTGTTTTCTTACAATCTATTTACTCTTTGAACTAGTCCGCTTTCTACCTTTAGTTGATGCAGGTTTTTTTAACTTGCTTTCACCTGCACTATGCATATCGGACCATTGTTGACGTAGTTCCCCTAATTGATCACGAAGTTTTGCAGCCTTTTCAAATTCAAGCTGCTTTGCAGCGGCCTTCATTTGACGGTCTAGTTCTTCAATTTTATTGAATAACTCTTCCGGCGTTATATCTGCCACCTTAGGACTAGATATATCTTGTGCATATGGTTCGTGTCCATGATCCATTCCCGGTGTAGAGGATTTCTTTTTCCCCTTCTTCGGTGAAAAATCCTTTCCATCGGTGACCATATCTTCTTCAATTTTCGTCAACTCAATAAGCTCTTTTACATCTTTAGAGATAGACTTAGGCGTAATATTATGTTCAATGTTATAAGCCTCTTGTACGGCACGACGGCGATCGGTTTCATCGATAGCGCGCTGCATAGAACCTGTTATACGATCAGCGTACATGATAACATGACCATTTACATTACGAGCAGCACGACCGATAGTTTGAATCATGGCCGTATCGGAACGCAAGAAACCTTCCTTATCTGCGTCTAATATAGCTACTAAAGAAACCTCTGGCATATCGAGACCTTCACGAAGCAAGTTGATACCAACTAGTACATCGAATACACCAGCTCGTAAGTCCCGAATAATTTCAGCACGCTCGATGGTAACGATATCGGAATGGAGGTATCGAACGCGGACGCCCATTTCCTTCAAGAATTCTGTTAAATCCTCTGCCATTTTCTTTGTTAAGGTCGTAACGAGGACACGCTCATTCTTGGCAGCACGCTTATGAATTTCTCCAAGTAAATCATCCATTTGGCCCTTAATAGGACGAATTTCAATAGATGGATCGAGTAGACCGGTAGGACGAATGATTTGTTCAGCAATATTCGTTTGTACTTCCATTTCGTATGGACCAGGCGTTGCCGATACATAGACGATTTGATTGATACGCTCCACGAATTCATCGAATTGAAGCGGTCTATTATCAAGCGCAGACGGCAGACGGAAGCCATATTCGATGAGTGATTCTTTACGTGCACGGTCACCATTGTACATGGCACGTATTTGAGGAATGGTTACATGAGACTCGTCCACCATGATGAGGAAATCATCTGGGAAATAATCTATCAATGTATATGGAGCTTCTCCAGCCTTACGTTCAGACATATGGCGGGAATAGTTTTCGATGCCGGAGCAATAGCCCATTTCTTGCATCATTTCTATATCGTAACGCGTACGCTGTTCAAGACGTTGAGCCTCCAATAGACGGTCAGCAGCTTTCAACTTAGCTAACTGTTCTTCTAACTCAGCCTCAATACGCTCTACAGCAATACGCATCTTATCTTTCGTAGTTACATAGTGAGATGCTGGATAGACCGCAACGTGCTTGCGTTCAGCAATCACTTCACCAGTCAAAGCATCTACCTCAACGAGGCGATCGATTTCATCGCCGAAGAGTTCCACTCGAATGGCTCTTTCACTATAAGCGGCAGGGAAAATTTCGATAGTATCCCCTTGTACACGGAAGGTACCGCGGATAAAGTTCATATCATTTCTCGTATATTGAATATCTACGAGTTTAGACAGAATTTCATCACGAGATTTCGTCTGACCTAAGCGCAAAGACAACACGAGTTCAGAGTAGTCCTCAGGGTCACCTAAGCCGTAAATACAGCTAACAGAGGCAACGATAATCACATCGCGGCGCTCAAAGAGGCTCATCGTAGCGCTATGTCGCAGTTTATCGATTTCATCATTAATAGACGCATCCTTCTCGATGTACGTATCACTAGAAGGAATATATGCTTCTGGTTGATAGAAATCGTAGTAAGAAACAAAGTATTCTACCGCATTATTTGGGAAGAAGCTTTTAAACTCACTACATAGCTGGGCAGCTAAGGTTTTATTATGGGCAATAATCAGAGTTGGCTTTTGAACGGCCTCGATAACCTTAGCCATTGTAAAGGTTTTGCCAGTACCAGTGGCACCGAGCAAAACTTGGGCCCATTCACCACGTTCAATGCCGTCTGTTAAGGATTGAATCGCAGTTGGTTGGTCCCCAGTAGGCGTAAAGGGCGCCTCCACTTTAAATGGTTGGCCCCCTTCATAATTATATGTATTATGTTTCATTACTGTTCATCCTGATATTTACGGATAGCCTTAAGTTCTTCCTCTGATAGGCGACGTCCTGCATTTTCTGCTTGATTTAATGTATCTTCACCTTCAAGAACTTCGATAAGCATAGCAATAGAAAAGCGATCTAATGTAGGCGTTGTCTTTTGGATTTCATCGGCCATCATCCAATCTAATTCAGTATAGTTATTAATACGTTCAGTAATCTCTTCCCAGTTTGAAAGTAGCAATCTTGTAATAGGACGATATAACTCAATGCCAAAATACTCGATTAAACTAACAATCTTTTCCATATTTTCTAGGCTAACATTACATTCATTTTTTTTATTTTCAGATTCTACATATTCAAGTAAGAATTCCCGGTTATATTTATTTGTCACCTTGAATCATTCCTTTATTAAATAGTGCATTAGCAAATTCTTTTGCATTAAATGGACGCAAGTCATCCATGCCTTCACCAACTCCAATCCAGCGAACAGGTACACCTAATTCCTCTTTAATAGAGATAACTACGCCACCTTTTGCTGTACCATCAAGTTTAGTAACAACAATACCATTTACTGGTACTGCTTGACCAAATAGTTTAGCTTGGCTTACTGCATTTTGACCTGTAGTGCCGTCTAAGACGAGCAATGTTTGATGCGGAGCCCCTTCTACGTGGTTATTCGCAACACGGCCCATCTTTTTAAGTTCTTCCATAAGATTCACTTTAGTGTGTAGACGACCAGCTGTATCGACGATAACAAGGTCTGCATTACGAGCTTTTGCCGCTTCCATTGCATCGTATACAACGGCTGCAGGATCAGCGCCTTCTTTATGTTTAACGATAGGCACACCTACGCGATCAGCCCAGATAGATAATTGGTCAGCTGCAGCGGCACGGAATGTATCACCTGCAGCAATAATAACCTTTTTACCTTCCTTGGTATAATAGTTAGCCAATTTAGCGATAGTCGTAGTTTTACCAACGCCGTTAACACCTACTACTAAGATAACCTCTGGATGGTGAAGTGTGATTTCATCCTCTTGGTCAACTAGCATTTCTGTGATGCGGTCTTCCATAAACGGCATTACATCACCAGTATTGTTGATGATACCTTCTGTTACACCACGACGAATTTCTCTCATCAAGTATTCTGTCGTTTTAGGACCTAAGTCACTAGTGAGCATAACTGCTTCTAAATCATCTAAGAAATCATCATCAATTTCTGCATAACCAATGATAACTGTCTCTACATTTTTTACAAAGGACTTACGAGTTTTTTCTAAGCCCTCTTTAATTTTATTAAAGAATCCAAATGCCATTATGCTAGATCCTCCTTCACATCTTCAAATGCTACTGTTAATAATCGCGATACGCCCCGTTCAACCATGGTCACCCCTTGTAATACTTCGGCAGCTTCCATCGTCTTTTTACGGTGTGATACTACGATAAATTGTGTTTCTTTATTTACCCGATTTAAGTAAGAACTAAATCGTTCTACATTGGCTTCATCAAGCGCTGCGTCAACTTCGTCAAGCACGCAGAATGGAGCTGGACGATAGTCTAGGAACGAGAACAATAAAGCAATAACCGTAAGAGCACGCTCTCCACCGGATAACAAGGTCAATTGTTGTCGCTTCTTCCCTGGCGGCTGAATGTAGAAATCGATACCACCAGTTAAAATATTATCTGGATCAGTCAGTACAATTTGAGCCGTACCACCGCCAAATAGTTGGCTAAATACCTCTTGGAATCTACGGCCTACCACATCTAATACATCGTATAGCTGTGTACTCATAGCCTTATCCATTTCAGCAATAACCGCTTGCAATTGCTCTTTCGCCGTATCTAAATCTGCTAACTGTGTAGTTAAGAAGTCATAACGCTCTTTAGTTTCTTCGTATTCCTCAACAGCGTTCGGATTGACTGGGCCTAGTTCGACAATTTCTGCTATCAAGCGAGCCTGCTCATCCTTCCAATCATTAACAGAACCTTCAATGCGAAGGGCTTGTGCATCTTCTAAGGTAAAGCCTAACCCTTGTAGCTCTTCTACAAAGCGTTCACAGTCCATGCGATAACGAGTAATTTTACCTTCCATATCGACGAGTCGACCTTGAACTACTTTATAACGTTGGTTTAACCGGTCTTGTTCGCTCAAGATAGCTTCCAATTCCTCGCGACCTGTAGACGTATTTTCATAGGCCTCATCGCGAAGAGCTCGCAATCGTTCAACCTCCGCTGTAGCCACAGCTAGTTTCCGATCAGCCAATTCCTTAGCCTTAGGTAACTCCACTTTACAACGCTCTGTAGTACTAATTAACAAATTACGTAACGGTGTTAAGCGCTCTACAATGTTAGTAATGGATTGATTACGTTGTTCTCGCTGAGTTACACGTTCCTTAATAGTTTGTCGCAACGTATCACAGGTGAGGCGAGCCTCTGTGAAAGCTTCATAAGCCTCTTGCTGTACCTTTTGTAATACAGTTAACCGCTCCATTAAGGCCCCTTGATTGCCATCTACACCGTTGTCTTCTTGCAAAGAAGCCAATGCTGTTTCTTGGTCTTTCAAGTTAGCCGTTGTACTAGCTAAATCAATATCAATTTGTAATAAACGTTGTTCTTCTTCACGGAGAACACGCTTCTTACGATCCATTTGATTTTGAATATTTTCTACCTTCGTTTCGCTAGCCACATACAGTAAGTTCGTATGTTGGTAGCTTTCATCAAGGGCACCTCGTTCTTTTTCAGCTTCCTCAACCCGTTTTTCAAGGTTTTCCAAGCTAGCTGTTAAGGAGCGAATTTGTTCTTCAATTTGCAGGAGCTCTTGTTCAAGGCTCGCCGCCTCTTCCTTACGGCTCAATACAGAGGCACGCTTACGTTTCGTAGCACCACCAGTTAAAGAGCCGCCAGGTTGGAATTGTTCCCCTGTAAGCGTAACGATACGCAATTGTTGATTATATTTTTTTTGCAGACCAATAGCATCATCCATGGAGGATACTACCAAGGTGCGCCCCAATAAGTATTGGAAAATATGAGCGTATGTATTATCAAAGGAAATACAATCAACAGCAGTGCCGATTACACAACTTTCATGTAAAGCCGGTGTATCATATGGTTTACCTTTAACAGAATCCATCGGCAAAAAGGTTACGCGACCACCTTGGATAGATTTCAAATAATTGACACCCTCTGCAGCAGCGCGAGCTGTAGTAGTCACAACATGGTTAACACTTCCTCCTAAGGCCG
>ERZ773062.410-NODE-410-length-23955-cov-5.165481_pt1 | contig 23955 bp, 29 predicted proteins | sample MGYA00580626_ERZ773062 | MGnify/ENA primary metagenome ERZ773062 (study PRJEB29015, sample SAMEA2738003) | human oral metagenome | biome: human oral; feature: human-associated habitat; material: dental | place: China | collected 2058 ... | reverse complement strand
TGAAAGAAATTTCTTTAAATATAAGCTCTCTGTAGCTTCTAACGTGCTATTTGCTGTAGCTCCCATTAAGCTATTCATCTTAGATTGTAAACTGTTTAGGCTATGTAGTTTAGGGCTAGATGTATGTTTTAAATTTTTTTCAACATTCACCACTTCAAAAATATTTTTTCCTAAAATTGAATCTTTATCAGCTAAAAATGATTTAATCTCACCCTGAGACTTAAACTTTACATTATCTTTAAGCTGTGCCTTAAAATTTGTTTCGTTAGAATCAAATTCAACCTCTAATTGATAATATTTTTCTTTCTTAAAGCTTTCAATTTCTCGCTGTCTATTGTAGATCATGTAGAGTGTAGGTGTCTGTACTCTACCAATTGAAAAAGTATCATCAATCCCCTGATTTTTAAAATTAAGGCTATAAAGCGGACTTGCGTTCATACCAATTAGCCAATCTGAGATTTGTCTAGTTTGAGCTTCAATAAAATATGAGTAAAAGTCACTAGCATTTTTTAAATTTTTAAAACCTTCTCTGACCGCTTCTTTTTCAAGGGAATTTATCCAAAGTCTTTTAAATTCTTTATCCTTAGATGCTCCTGATAGACGTATAACTGACCAAGCTATATTTTCTCCTTCTCGGTCACAATCTGTTGCTATTACGATTCTATCAGCTTTTTTTAAAAGTGATTTAACTTTTTTAAATTGACTGCTTGTCTCTTTTGACACTTCAAAATTATAATTGTCAGGAAAAATTGGTAAATTATCTAAATTCCAAGTTGCCCATTTTTCATTATGCTTTTCAGGGCTTGCCAACTCTATTAAATGTCCGAAACAATAAGTAATGTAAGTTTCTTCATCATGAAACATACTATCTTTAACTTGAAAATAACCATCACACTTTTTACTGGCCTGACAAGCTTCTACGTAATTTTTAGCTTGGCTTGGTTTTTCAGCCAATATTACTGTAACCATAACTCTTTAACCTCATTTCATATAATTTATGTTAAAGATAATTCCAAATATAGCTAAAAAAATCACACAAGCTAAAAGAATCATTTCCATATAAAAAATACGTTTTAATCTTACCCCTAAAACAAATAAGGGTATTGGCAAAAAAGCCATTGCCATACATAACAGTATTAGTATCATTTTTTAGCTCCTTTCAAAACAACTTATTATATTATAACATAATATAATATAATATTCAACTATCTACTAATTCCATATTTCTTTCTATAACGTCTAAATGTACGTGTATTAATTCCTGTCAATCTCTCAACTTCTCTATCAGTTTTCCCACTTTTAAAAAGTTCAAAAGCATGTAATAATCTTGCATCATCAGTTTGAAATTTTGGCTTTCTGCCTGAATATCTACCTTGCTTTTTAGCTAACTCAATACCTTGTCTCTGTCGCTCTCTAATACGCTCTCTTTCGGCTTGGGCTTGATATTTGTAAAGCTCTAAGATCAAGTTATTTAAAAGCTTTCTAAGGTTATCATCTTTGATTCCTGATAAGGATGGTAAGTTTAAAACTTCTAAACTAGCCCCTTTTCCCTGAATTTTCTGAATTAATGTACTTAAATCTTCATAATTTCTACTCAACCTATCCAACTCTGTTATAACTACTATATCTCCATCTCTTATATAGTTTAAAAGATTATCTAACCCATCTCTTTCTACAGTTTTTCCTGATGCTTTATCTTTAAATATTTTCCTAGTCACTTTTTCAAGTTTTTCTATCTGCCTTTCCAAATTCTGCTCTTTTGAACTTACTCTAGCATATCCTATTTTAGCCATCTTCAATTTTCCTTTTTTGCCTAACCCTATTGTCACCTGTATTTTAACACATAAATAAAGAAAAACAAAAAAGACAATAGAGTACACCTCATTGTCCTTTAATCTTGCCTTAAAAACTAATGACGTTTGATGAACCGCAAAAAGGACAAATTTCATTGCTTTCAAATTTATCCCAAGGGTCAAGTCCATCAAATATCCTTGGATTTTTCTTTTCAGCATTTACTATATCTTGGTTTGTGTAGCCTTCCCATTGAGTGCCAAGCAAATCCTCAGGCTCAATCCATCCTCTCAATGAGAAAGTAGCTCCACAATCCCGACATTCCACTTGTAACATTGCCATTGATTTTATCCTCCTAATTTTGTTCTTAATTATTGCCATCTATCACATCTTATAGATTTGTAAATTGCGTAAAACCAATTAAAATATTTCATTATCTGATTTCATTTCAGCCAATGCAGACATTGTCAAGACCTTCTCTGCAAGGTCTCCTTCTTCAATTTCTTCCGCTGTGTAATAAAAATCAATTATCGGACATTTCTCTAAAACCTCATTGTATGCCCCTCTGACAATGTAGATATACTCGCCTATCAGGTCTTCTTCAATATCTTCTTCCAACTTTTCGATCAGGTCGGAGTAGTCGTAAGAAAAGGTGTAGTTGCCCGAATCTATCCAGCTCTGAACCCTCATAGCGACTTCAAGGCTCAACTTATCAAATTCCTTTTTGTCATTTCTCAGAAGAGAAATAGAGCTCTCTTGTATTCCTATTTCTTTTGCTAATCGATAAGCTGAAATGGCCCTGTTCATCAAGACCATTTCAACTCGTGATGTGTTAATTCTCATTGAATCACCTCTTTAAGCAAAATATTCACGTAAGTTCTGCGGATATTTCTTGTGCCCTTATTTTTAATTTCTCTTATAGGTTGGGTCTGGGTGAGGTAGTTATCACCCTGTTTATCAATGGTATCTTGAATGCGTGCTTTGAAATCTTCCCAACTTTCGCTTCTTCGTTGGACTAATCTAATCACTTTGTGAGTTTTTTCGATTTCGTTTGCTGTTATTTTCATGTTCTTTCTCCTTAATTAAATTTTTTCTTTAACTAAAAAGTGGTTGCTAACCTTATCAGCTAAGTTCTTTACATTTTCAAAATCTTCTTTTGAAAAATCCTTTATAGTAAACTTTCTACCGAAATCATCAAGCGATTGTAACGTGTCTGTATCAAAATTTTTGTTTCCGCTCAATTGTTTAAGAATTTTTGCATGATTTCTTTGCGCTTGATCATTAAATTCACGTAGTCTGAAAGATTGAGTATGTCCATCATGTTCAATCATGATTAAAGCTTCTGAAATATAGGATTGAACAGAAATACCATAACTAGCCTGTCTTACAAGTGCATCTTCAATACGATCAATAATTTCTTTTGATGTTGTAATAATCTTCATTTTTCGTTACCTTTAGAGCTTTTTGCTCTACCTTTTCATTTGCAGGGAGGAAAGAACTCACCCCCTTTTTTGTAGTCGATTTATTCAACAGGTTTGCTAAAAACTTCTTCGTCATCATCTTCAAATAACTCATCGTATAAATCGCCAAATCCTAGTTCTTTTCGTGCTTGGCGAACACGTTCTGCATCCTCTTCTGTCCAGATCAACAAGTCAGCGATTGTGTCGTTGTCGCGTTCTGTGTGATTTTTAATTCCATTTTAATTCTCCTGTTTATTTGACTTCTCTATTTTTTTGAAATATTGCTCTGTCAAAGATTCTATATCCACTCTTTTCTCAATTTTTCTTATTTTATATACTGAAAAAGAAAATATTATCAGAAGCCCCCCAATAGTTATAAAAACAGCCCTCACAAACTCTGGATTCCCAAAGTACAACCACTCAAATACTGATATAAAGGACATATCCTTCTCTCCTACGTATTGAAGTAGCTTTAAATTTTTTACAAAATAAATTATTGTATATGCAGTAAAACCTAAAAAAAGGTTCAACCCAATCAAAACAAAGGAAACAAAAGAACTTATTCCTGCTGTAAGTGTTAAAAATAAATACTTCCTGCTTGTGACGAGTAGCATATTTGATTTTGATAACATTTTAGATTTTCTTTCATCAGTCATGACATGCCCCTTTCCTTATCTTAATTATATTATATCATTATACTTGATGTTCGTCAAGTATTTTTGTTGAAGTTTTTTATTTTCTAAAATGTATTCTTGACACTCTATATCTCTAAAAATTTTTAATAAAATCTAGTCTTAATGTTGCATCTTTATACCAAATTTGCCAAACTTGAGGTATTCCGAGAGAGTGATTTAGGCAGACTGCCCCCTAAATTAGGGGAAAAGAAAGAAAAACTTTCTAAAACAGTCTGCCTAATATCCAAACCGTCGGCTATCGTCGGTCGTTCATTAGTAGTTGACTAACTCTAAAGCTATTTCAAGCCTTAGACGGACTTTCTGCAAGCGTCTGCACACCCTACTTGCTTTCCTTTCGGTCTCTGTCCGTGTCCTCTCTGTGTCTCTATCAGCCCATCTTTCCACGTTTCAGCATATCAATACACATTGACTTAGCTGTGAGTTACTTAGCATAACTCATTTTGAAGGTCTTGTGGGGTCACTTTACCTACTTTCGCCCTCCTCGATTGTCAACTCGTTCAAGGGTGCGAGCACTTTTGTCAGCAGTTTCTTATGCCTGGAGTGTGCTATCTCAAATGTTATTATTTAATCTAACAATCTATCCACTTGATCGCCATCAAGCCATATTTAAAATATGTTTTTTAGATCATATTCAATAACGGCGACAAAAAAGGTACTTATCTTCTGATAAATACCTTTTTTCTTTCAATTTATTTCTTTATTTCAAGTGCTCCCATCTTGACTTATCACAGTTTATATCTTATAATAGTCAAGAAGAAACAAATGCTTTAGAAGTAAATCTATGATATGTCGGTATCATCAGATTTCCTTAGTAACTGTCGCCAAACAGTTACTAAGGCTAGAGCTTTTCTTTTTTTCTCGTTATTTAATTAAGTACATTATATTATAAATAGCGTTAAAAAGCAAGTTTATTAGTCAAATCTTCCTGATAAATTCAAAAGGAAAGAAGGTCAATAATTATTGGCCTTCTTTTTTATATCCTTAATTCATTTGATTGTATTTCCTTTTTCCAAAGGCCATTTTTTATGTCTCCTTTAAAATTTAGATAGTTTTGGTTGTGTTACGATTTCAAAATCAAACTTAGAGGTTGAATTCTTCTTAACGTCAAAAGTTAATTTTTGACTATTAACTTTATCATCTTGTGATGTTAAAACTATATATGTTACATGATAAACTCCCTTTTTTTCAGTTGCTTCAACTGATTTAGCAAAAACTAAGTTTATATGTGCATTTTGAACATTTAAGTTGTTATAAACATCTTTTGATACATAGTCTAAACAGTGTTCTTTTTTGCCTGAGAAATAGCTAGCTAGAAAATATCTAACTAAAATATCAATGCTTGGCTGATTTTTTTGGGTTGATTCAACTACATTTATATTATTTTGTAATGTTTTGATTTTGTTATTCTGAGCAAGAATAATAATTGATAAAATCAAAATGCAAGCTGATGCAATGATTTTCCCTTTATTTTTTGTTATTTTTTCTACTTTCAGTTTAGGGATATTTAGAATATTTTTCTTAATGTTCTTTTTTTCTCTTTTTCGTTGCTGAGATTGTGATTCTACGCTCTTTTCAGCTTTTTTTGTGGGTTCTTCTTCACTAACTGCTTTAGATTTAGGCTTAGTAAATTCAGGAATATTCAATGTTTGTTTCCTTGGCTTGACTTCCTTAATTTCAGGTTCTTCTTGAATCACAATTGATTCATGTACCTGTGTATCATCTAGTGAGTTATCTTCTATCAATTCCTTCAACTGATTTACAAGACTATTATCTTCTGATTCTGCTTTAATCCGATTTAAAATATAGTCTTGGATATTTTCAACTGGTAATTCAAGGTCAAATAGTATAGTTAATTCCTCGTTTAAGTCTGTTAAATGTACTTGAACATATCCTGTTTGCCTTTTTGCTTGCAATTGTTGATTCTGCTTTTTTAGTGTTTTTACAGCAATTTCAAAATTCATCTTTGCATCTTTTGATAGACTGAGATTTTCTCTCTCCCCAAAAATTAAAAAGTATTTCATATCTTTATACCTCTATTTTGTTTTTCTTTATAATATATTATATTATATTATAATTTTTTAGTCAAGTGATTTTTTTGTTTTTGGCAAGAAAAAAAATACCTGTCTTTGACAAGTATTTTATCCTCGGCTTCGTCTAAACATATTCATACCCATACGCATTCCACCTGTAAGTCCTTTTTTAGTCATTCCTGTAGTCGTCCATAGATTATCAAGTACGAATGGTGGTCTAAAGATTAGGATACCTCCACCAATTGACATCATTAAGTAAAGCATACCTTTGTTTAAGTGTGTAAATCCGTATAGCGCCAACGTCAAGCAAAGAATTTGGCTTATCATTGTTAGGCAAGAATACAATAACTTTTGCCACCACTCTCTAGAATAGTCCATATTCTCGGTTACAATTGAAACCGCAACCAATGGAATAGATAGATTGAAGAAAGCAAGGTCAACTACAAACTGAGAAACTTTAAAGAAAAAGAATCCAATGACAACACAATAAAATAGAATTAGTAGGATTGTTACAAATCCACCCATTGTAATTGATTGCTCAGGTGTGATGAATACTTTTGATGTACCCTTAACAGCACCAGAAGTAAATGACTTTTGTTCTTCAAATAGAAATATGCCTATTGGAACAACAATATTTTCTATCATAAATTTTTGAATATAAAGCATTATTGGAATACTGATACAGCCCTTTATTGTATCCATGATGATATTAGAAGCTGTTACTTGTTTTGACCCATCAGCATTACCTAAGATAGCAGATACCACCCTGACAAGCGCTACTGTCGTCATAAGCACTACAGAAATACCAATAATGATATTATAGTATTTACTGATTTCATCAATGTTACTCCCCAAAAAATTAAGACAAGCTTTAGCTAGATCAATCATAAATTTTAAGATTTGAGTAAAAATATCAATGAAAAAATCAGTAATCATTTTTCCAAAATCGAACATATTTTAACCTCTCTTTATATTGTAATATAAACGTCAACTGCTTATTTTTTCTGAGATAGCGTTAAATTTCCAAATTGTTTTTCTGTATGACTATTTTTAGCCTTAAATTTAAACTGATTCCCTTTTTGAATAACTTTATAAACTGCTGTATCAGATTTATCTTTCATTGTTAAGATTCCGTCTTTTATTTTATAAGAGAATCCTCTAGTTAAAAACTGATTTGAAAAAGAAGCTGTGTTTTCTGAAAATTCAGCGGTGTAAGATTCCCCATTGTCTGAAACTACAGTCCACTTATTTTTTTGTAGTTGGCTTTCAACATTTGGACTACAAGCAGAACAACCAATACAAGCTACTACTACTAAAGATATGATTGCTAAAACTCTTAATTTTATATGTTTCATGTTATAACTCCTCAAATTCTTCAAATTGTTCCAAAATCTTCAGACTTTCATCTGATAATTCCTTATTTTCTTCCTTAATTTCAGGTTCTTCTTCACTAACTCCCTTAGATTTAAGCTTCCTTTCTTCCATTTTAGCCTGAAATTCAAGCTCTTTCTGATGAAATGCTTCAAGCTGTGTATGGCTTGCTTCTCCAACATATTCTTTCTGTTTCAACTGAGGAAACATTTCTTGTAAATTTGGAAAAAGTTCCCATTGAACAGCTTTTTTTGCTCTGATTGGTCGTCTATCATTGAAAAATATCAAACTATCCATTTGTGGCATTTCCATTATTTCGTTTGGGTTCATCAGGTTTCTTCCTGCATAATTGATCCCTTCTGATTGACTAGTAGAAGTCTCTTTACTTTGAGATTTACTAGTGCTTTGTGTTTCATATTTGACAGTCGCTTTATTTAAAAGACTACTGAAATATTCCGCTGTAGTCTTATTTGAAGCTTTTAGGCAAATTATGATAGCATGATTACCTAAAATTGATTCCGCTTTGTCTTTTCCGTACTTTGCCTGTAATTGTGTTAGTGCTTGAAAAATCGTAAACACTTGAATACCATATCCTCGACAAGTTGCTAAAAATTCTTCATAATTTTGAAATTTTCCTAGATTGACAAATTCATCTAACATGAAATTGACACTTACTGGCAACTTAGAATTATTTTCAGCTCCTAAATCATACAATTGTTGGAAAAGCTGTAGAAAGAAAATATTTGTCAATCCTTCATATGTATTATCCATAGGTGGGATAATAACGTAAATCATCATTTTTTTTCTTCCAATATCTTTTAAATGAAAGTCTGAAAAACTGGTAAACTGCCCAACTTCTTCATCAATATAGCTTGAAATAGTACCTAACAAACTAGAAATAACGCTACCTTGCATTTCTCCCTGTGTTTTTTTGAAACCTAGCTCGTAAGCTCTTCTTGCAGGATGTCTGATAGGTAAATCAAGAAAAGCTCTGTCAAGTTGGCTTTCATCATCATCACCTTTTTGAGTATCATTTGCTTGTAAAAAGTCAATGATACCGTTAAAATTACGGTTTTCAGGGGGCAATTCATGAATAGCATATAAAATTAAGGCTCTTAGCAACTGACGTTGAGTATGAAACCATACGTCTTTTTTTCCGTCTTTGTTTTCTGCTTCTACAATTAAAGTTGCTATATTTGTTGCGTGTGTATCTCGTGTAACATAATCTAATGGATTCTGTCTACTCGAATGCAACATATCCATATAATTAATAACGTGAACCTCATATCCTTGTTGTTTTTTTATGCTTGCTGTTGTTTCGTAAACTTCCCCTTTTGGGTCGGTACATACAATTGAGTTTTCTGTTTCTGCTAAAACATTAGTTAGTACGAAAGATTGGGTCTTATATGAACCTGATCCACCGATAACACAAACATTTCCATTTGGTTTAGTATGATTATCTTGATAAATGATTTGGTCGTTTAATACTCCTAAAATCGTATTATTCATTGTTTTCTCCTTCATCTAATGTCTTTAGCCATTCTCCAAAAAACTTATTTTTCTTATAAGTTTTAAAATTATTATCCTGTACTACTTCTTTAAGAGTTCCCCATCTTGCCGAACCATGAGTACCTTTTGAATCATATTCAAGTTCAGATGATGCAAGATTGCTTGATTGTTTGAATATGATGGCAATTAGAAAAATAATCAAAGCAATGCTTAATACTATAAATAATGGATTCTTAGTAGAGATAAATTCAATCAGATGTTTAATGGGATGGATAGCATTATCAATCAAAATAGAGGAAAAATTACTCTGTAATTCAGCCATCTTATCTTTGTATGAAGCTACACTCATAAATAAGGAAACTAACTGAATGATGATATATTCACAAATTAGATAAATTACTGTATAACCAATTACAAGTCCTTTTTTCATTTTAGCTATCCTTTCTTATTAGTTAGTAGGCTTGACGTGTATAATCAACTGTTAATTTATCAATTTTTCCGTTCTTCATAGTAACTCTCAAAACAACATTAGTATTTTCAAGTTGTACTTGATAATTTCCAAATATAAGATATTGATTTTTATTACTAATATCCTGATAAATTTGTTTAACTTCCCCTTTTGCTTGAAAATCTGCACTTGTTTTAGTATTGATGCCATTGTCATTTTGAGCTTTTTCTGTCATTAAGTCTTTGATCGATTCGTTCCGCTCGTCCACTGACCTATAATTTAAAAATTTATCTCCAAAATCTTCAAGCGTTGATTTAGTAGCAGAATCAATCTGAGTAGATGTATTAGTTGATTCTTTTGAACTACAAGCAGTCATTAACGTACAACCTGTAAGTATGGTTACCATAGCAACAAAAATTTTTTTACCTTTTTTCATTTTTTCTTCCTCACTATACTTGTAAGTGTGTATGCAGAAGCATCTCTTTTATACTTAGCTACTAATTGTCCTTTTTCAGCGTTTTGTTCATATGTATTATATGTGCCATCTGAATTTACAGAAATACATATACCTGTGTGTCCATATTCAGAAACCGCATATCCTGATAAACCTTGACAATTAAAAATATCTCCTGCCTTTAAATCTGATACTTTCGGATTTTTGATAACCTCAAATCCGTATGCTTCCCAATTATAATCTGTCCCAATTTGTGAAGCGTAAAAATGTCCGCTTCCCATCATTTTTGGTCCACCTAACTTTTCAGCATAGTAGGCAGTAAGTCCGTAACATTGTCCATTATGTACTCTCCGACCTAAAACTTTTTCAATTTCAGGTAAGCCGTCTGATGTTCCGTTTGAGCTAGAACCGCCTGATTTTATAGCAGAAGATTTATCCCAATTTTTAATTGCATATTCGTCATATTCTTTAAATTTATTTGAATCAATTATCGACATACAGCTTGTAAAATAAGGACTATTTTTAGTAATACCGGCAGAAGCATAGCCACCACGTCCCAAAATAAGTAGGACTTCATCAGGACTTTTATTTCCAACTGCTTTGTTGAAATTATCTTGACTGGCAACCATATAGCCATAGTAATTAAAACATTCATCTGCTGATGGAAACTTCATATAATTTCCACCCTCAGAACCGCCTACCCCTCTAGCTGTACCTTTAGGATATTTACTACCTTGAAACCATGTGATACCAAAATAGTTTTTATCATTTTGACCTGATAAGGACTTACCCCATTCCGATTCATAAGCATATTGACTCAGTATGACTGATGGTAATAGCTTATATTTGATAGCTGTTGCAACAGCCAATTGTGCTATATCGTCAGATATTTGACCTCTACCCTTAATATCTTTTACTAAATCTTTAGGTAAGTCTGTGTTCCATTCAACTTTAAATGTTTGTGATGAATCATTTTGTTGGTCTTCTTCATCTTTCAGCCCTTTAGCTCCGCCAAGTGCCATACAGATACTAACTAAGAAGCATACAAAACCTATTACTACATTTTTAACAAGCTTTTTTTTTGCCTTCTTAACTACCATTTAGTAAACCTCTTTTTTTATCTTTTTTGCCTTTTCCTCCAACTTATCAACTTCTTCTTGATATTTTTTAATATCATTTTGGGCTTGGCTTACTTTATTACCTTTATTTTCGTCAGAATCATCAAGTTTATTAGCATCTTCAAGGTTTTTTTGTGCATTTGAAAGACTACTTTTAGCATCTTCAAGGTCGATCTGATTTTTTAAATAGTTATATTGTTTTTTAGAAGCATCAATTCCTTTGAGCTTATCATTGACAGCACTAGCATTTAACAAGCTATTCTCTTGAACATATTTCAAGCCCATTCTCATAAGTGTGTTAGGATCTTCTGTAAATCCTAATTCTGATTGCATTTTATCAGTCTGATAAGCTACGATTGCTTGTTCAAGTTCAAGCTTATTAGATAGTGATTTTTTAGAATTACTAGATAATTTCAAGTCAATAATTGAATCTTGCTTATTCTCAGCCCAATATTTCGCAATAACTTTTTCAAGTAAACTACTATCATAATTTAAAGCTAGTTGATACTGCTTATTCTCAAACATAATTTTAGCTATATCTTTGTCTGACTTGCTATTTTTTTTGAGTAATTTAATAGCTTTATCATAATTTTCATTACTCAAAGCACTATCAATTTGATTTTGTAACTTACTAGATTGATAGTCCCTTTTAACTTTTGCAATAGCAACTTCTTTTTGCCTGTTTTTGATTTTATTAATAGTTAAACCAGTTAACAGATTTGTTAAAACAAGCGCTGTTACAAATGTGATTCCAAGCTTTTTAAATCTGCCCTCATTAGATTTAACTTTTTCCCACGCTGAATAGGTAGAAAGATTTTCTGTCCTATCAATGATATTTAAAAGCTGTTGTAAGTTTTTGGTTTCGATTATCTGCTCTAAATATGGATTGCTTTTTACAAGCTTATCTAGGCTAGAATATCCTTCTAAAAGTGATTCATAATTTTGACCTGTAAGAATATAAAGAATACAAGCCTTATACTGTGAAAATGAATCATGTTTAGCATCAACTGGCATTAGATAGTTAGCACGATACAAGTATTTAACTTGTCTCATAGGTAAAAAGTAGATACTTGAAGGATTAATTGAAACAAAATCAAAGCCACTTGTTTCAAGAATATTTTGCTTTAAAATTGTTTTTGCAATTTCAAGTTTAATTGGTAGATTTTCTGAGACAATAGTTTTTAAATTTTTAAATCCTTCTTCAAGTTGAAAATCAAATTTAAAGCTATTTTCATTCTCTGAAATTGAAACATTAAAGAAGCGTTCATCTGCATATTCAATTTCTTCAAGTTCAGACGGTTCTTGTGTCTTGAATCGTGATTTTTCAATTTCAAGTTGAATCTTGTCATAATTTTCTTTATATGTTCCAAACTCCATATTATAGAATTTTTTCATTTACTGCTCCTTACTTAGCTGTTCTTGAAAGTCTCTTTAATCTCATCAATTTCTTTATCAGTCAGTAACAAGCGTTTAATATAGTCAGGTTGACTGTCATCAACTCGCTTATATTTTTCTTGATATTTTTCAGGGTCAATTAGTCTTAATTCTTCTTCTGATAGATCAACTTTCAAAAATGCACGTTGACTACCATAAATAATAAGTGCTTCCCCTTGTCTTTTCCGTGACAAAAGTTTTTTTTCCTTGTGAGAAAATTTGACTTTCAAATTTTTGATTACTTCTTCTACTCCGTCTTCACCCAGACCAAAGAAAACTTTAGTAAAGCTGTTACCGATAATAGCTTGACCTACGTTAATGTCTCCTTTAGTTTTACCTTTTAAGACGTCTTGAATTTGTTGCGTTCCTGCAATAGCGCCAGCTTTATACTTACGAAAACGCTTATAAGCCTGATGGAAAAATGTTGCTGATTCACTATGCAATGTCAAAAAGTGAAACTCGTCAACAAACAATTTTTTAACTTTGGTACGATCTTTTGTGATTTCGTCCCATAAAAATTGAAAAGTATTTAGATAACAAGCACCTTGAATTTCGCTATCTCCTTGTAATGGCTTCAAGTCAAAAGACACAATTTGACTATCAAGGTTTACATTTGTATAGCCATCAAATAAAGTATTACTTCCTGATGTATAGCTTCGTAAGATGTAGTAAAGGTCTTCTACACGCTTAAATTCATCAGGGTTATTTTCCTTTAATACTTCCATTTTTTGGTAAATATCACTAAGTACAGGCCATTCATCAGCTTGTACGTCTTTGTAGCTTGCATAACTAGAGATATTTTTATCATCATAAGTTTCTCTAATCAGAATATCCATGATAGATGTTTCAACTTTAGTTATATCAGGCTTGATAGCTTCTAAGAAACCTTTTAATCGTTGGATTTTATCCTTAATCAATACTTCCATACTATTAGTAGTTTCATCTTCGATTTCGTCAGAATCAATATTTAATAATTCATCTGTAAAGATTTGACAAGGATTGATTTTAGTCGGACTGTTACTACTTAAATGTAGTGTTGCTCCACCTAACTTTTTTACAATTTTTGTATATTCATTTTCAGGGTCAATAATATAAATTTGATGTCCTTGACAAACGTATTTCAGAATCTTCTGAATCATGTAAGTAGTCTTACCTACACCTGATGTACCAATAATTACTTCGTTTTGATTCAAGGTTTTATTGCGATCAAGTTTGTTAATAGCGATTAGTGAACCTGTGTCAATATTCATACCTTCAATATCGCTTTCAGGGTGCAAGTCTAGGATTTCCCCATCATCAAAAGGAAACATTGAGCTTGCAATTTCTGTATTCGATTCCTTATAGGTATAATCTTCAAGCAAATTTTCTAAAATTGGCATAGTAGCCCAAAAGGCTTGATAACTTGCTTTTACTGGAATCATTGGCTTTAGTTGTAACTTAATAAGTGTATTTTGAACGCTATCAGTTAATTCATCAAGTTCTTTTTTACTATCAGCTCGCAAACCTACATAAGTATATTGGTACACAAATGTTGTATTATTATCAAGATACTTGTCTAGTTGTAAGTTAGCCGATTCAATGAATTTTTGTAGTTGCTTTTGTTTAACTGGGTCATAAGTTTTAAGCAATTCCGCTTCCTTATTTTCAATAGTTGACTTATAATAGTCAATCATTTTGGTTGAATTAGCACTTTTAATATAACTTGAAAGTCTAATATCTCCTTTTCTTCGTTTCAATTGTGATAGCCAATTTCCTCTAACAGTTTTTGGATAGTCAACAATTAAAAGTGTCCTAGAAAAGTTTGTACCACTTTCAATTAAGTCAGCTTTTTCTTCCCATGAAAAAGGAAGAATTGAATCAAAAGAATCAGAATCAACACTATCTGTGATATTAAATTCCGCTTCTTTAACTTCTTCTGTTTCTTGCTGTTTTAGAAAGTTTAACAATTGAAAAACATCCATAATTTCACTCCTTCCCATTATAATTAATGATATTTTTGTGAATTTCTCTTGTTTCTGCATTAGTCAAAATGTGAGTAGTAATATCATAATCATTGAGAGAATCTTCCAAATCTTTTTTTGTCTGATTCAATTTGTCTGTTAAATCAACTACCGCTTGAATTAGAGATTCTTCTGATTGGTCTGAAATTTTAACCCGTAAAGCTAGTAAATGAATTTTAGTAGCCATACCCTTTTTGAGTTGTTTCTGATTATGGTCATTAATGTAACTTGCCATAAGTTGCAACTTAAATTGATTAGGTTCTTCTTTTTCCATTTCATCAATGAACCTCTTTTTTTCATGTAAGATATAGTCGCTCATATTGACAGGTACAGGTAAATCAAGATACTGATGAATTTCTTCTGTATCATTTCCAAGTGAAGCCATAAGAAAAGCATTATAGTCAGCAAATAAGTCCTCTAGTTCTACTTGGCTTAAAAGATCAAGGTTAATACCTGAAACAGAAATCAAACCTACTAAGTAGCCAGTTTTGACAATTGTGTAATTATCATAGTAGCCCAAAATTGGCGACATTTCATTAAGTGTCTGTTTCCCATTTTCAATTTGTGGCGGTTGATAAATCCAATCAAGCTGATTAATAGTAGCTTTACTTGATTTTTTATTTATTAAATTCAACATTCAAGTAAATTCCTTTCAGTCATTGTTTTTTCTGCTTTTAATAAAAAATAATCTTTGTCTGTGATTAAATTTTTGTTGTAGTTTAAAATGTTGGATAAACGTTATATTTTTCCGATTTGCTATAGGTCTTATTGTCATAATCGCCATAACACTAATAAGCACCATCAAAGCGATAGTAATTTTTACTACCATCCACCATAAAGTGTGTGGTGGAATGATAATAAAAATTACACAACCTATCACTATTGGTACAAGTCTCGCAAGGTCTTTCAAGGTATATCCCATCCAAACTGTATAATCTTTATCAACATTTTCAGGAAAAACAAATTTTAAATCATCATCATTTTTACTCATTGTTGCTCCCTTTTATGTTTCAATTTCTGATTATTGGACCAAGCTATAAATCCATGGTACAAGCCAAACAATCGCTCCGCCAAGTGCAACTAAAGCCCAAATGCTTCCAAGTGATTTATATACTTCATTTTTTTCGTGAGGGTTGCTCATGTTAGGCATACCTTTAATAATCGTCCACAAGCTTACACAAATACCAATAGCAACGATAACACCTGTCAAAATACCTTGAATAGTTGTCAAAGCATTATTGACTTTTTCCTGTACCTCTTTTGCGTCGGCTGCAAAAACCATCTGAGCCTGTGAAATCGTTGCCAATACGGTAGTGCCTACTGTGATTAGTTTTCGTTTAGTCGTTATTTTCATTATTTTCTTCCTTCCGTGATTGTATAATTTGCTGTTTAGTTTCTTTTTTCCGTTTTCGAGCATAGAATTTCTTCAATTCTTCTTCTGCTCTTTTTTTGTCTTTTACAGTTACTACTTTATCAATCATTCCATCTGATGATTTAACAATTGATGCGGATTGCCGATTAGTAATCAAGTCTCTTTCTTCAATAATATGTAATTCATCTTCATATCTCTTAACTGCTAAATCAAGCTTGACACCGTAAAACTCTAAAAATCCTTCTAAAAATGATAAACCAAAAAATTCAGTTTCATTTTTAACTTTTGCTAAATTGGTTTTTGGATTTTCAGATTCTAATTCATCTGTTTTCTTGCTGTTTTCTAATTCTCCTTTCTTTAAAAAATGTTGCTTTAATTCAAATCCTGAAAATTTGACATTTTTTGAAACCTCTCTTCTGACTAACTTTTTTCTAGCTTCATTTAAGGGTAAAGATTCCTGTTCCAATCTTTCCTTCAAGCCATCTTTATCAGTCAGATCAGTTTCTTTCAGAATCAAAGCTCTATCTTTATCTACAAGCAATTTTCGGCTTGCTATACCTTCCCATTCTTCAAGTTTCAACTATATGCGTTTCCTCCTTACCTTTTATATCTTATATTATATTATATTATATTATAAAAGTCAAGACTATTCACTACATTTTTTAATTAAATTTATTGTTTATTAGTCTAAATAGTTTAAAACTTATACATTTATTTAAAACTGATGTACTACTTAGATGTTGACCCTGAATCCTTTGTATCAGATATTAAACACCTTCTACCATTTACAAATTAAAAAGCATAGTTTAAACCATGCTTTTCTTTATCTTCTTAACTTCCCCTTTTGCTGATTTTTTTGAAGCTGTTTTAATTTAGCTTGTCTACGTTTACGTTCTATTTCTTGTTGATCTGTAGCAAAAAGACTGAATAAAGAGCTTTCAATAAACCGTGAAATTCTATTAGACAATCTATCAGGTCTATATACTACACTTCTATATTCTTCTGATTCTTCTTTTCGTTGGCTAACAATATCTTTTTGTTCGTCGTTAATCTTATTTGCCAATGCATCAATACGCTTGCTATCTATATGTTTATCATCTTTACATTCTTCCAAGAACAGCATCTGCATTGAATAGTCAGATAATACTCTTTTAAGATTCTGATTTTTTATTAGAGATTTAAAAGATTTTCCTTCCAAAACCTCTAACCCTTCAAGCCTTTCTTCATATGAAAATTGTTCAGGTAATTTATCAATCCATCCATTAATTTCACTCAAAGATAATTCTTTATAATCAGGGTTTACATAAGAAACAAGTCTATAAATTTTATCCTTCTCAGCTATATCAAATTTTTCTTTTTGACTATCAGGAAAAACTTTATCAAAAAAGTTATCGTAAAAATTATTTATAGCCTTTTCAACTAAATTATATCTAGTCAAATCTTTAGTTAAATTCTGTATATAAGTAAAATCTTTTCCATAAAATTCTTTTACATTTTCTACCTCTGCCAAATTATTAATATTTCGTCCATATTTTTTTAAAACATTGTCTAATCTTGAAATTGTCTTTTTTTCTTGTTCCTTTAGATTTAAGTAACTTACATATGGTTTTTTAGAGATTTCAACTACTTGTTTTTCAAGCAAATGTGGTCTATATTCTTCAATTTCATTTTCTATTTCTTCTCGACTTAATGGCTCTTTATTTTCAATGGTGACTTTAGCTATATTTTTCAACTCAGAATCCATTAATTTTTCACTATCAATATAAGGATAGTATCTATCCAATAGTTTTTTAGAAGCATCAATTAAAATTCTATCAGCTTCTAAAATATCTCTTTCTTGATTTCCAATTAATTCAAGTTGTTTAAGTTGATTTTCTCCAAGAATTTCACGTCCTAGAACTGATGTTTTCCAGTTGTTAAGCATACGCTTTTTATCTGTTATATTTTCAATATCAATATATATTTTTAAGGATTTACTTAATTCTTTTATTCTTTCAGAATCTTTTTCTGAAAATTCACTAGTTAGCAAGTTAAATTCATGTTTCGTTTTAAGTTGATTGTTTTTTTCTTTAAGCTTAATTTTTAATTTATTTATTTCTTTAGCTTCACCATTATATGCCTTATTTTCTTTTCCTTTTTCTCCATATCCTTCGTGTCTTGTCGCCACTTTATCTATTCCCTGTTCTTCGTAAGATAAATGACTAACCTCTTCCTCAATACCTTTTTCTTTAAGAGATTGATTAATAGCGATTGCCCAATTTTTTCTCCATTCATTTAAAGTCTCTTTTTTATCCCAGTTTGTAGTAGATTCAGTCCAACATGAATATTGTCTTTTTTTCTTGTCATAAATTTTATTTCCGTTTTCGTCATACCTATATTTTTTTACTTGTTTTGTTCCCCATGTTCCATCAGAATTAAAAGGTCGATTTGTTAGCATGATATGAGCATGAGGATTTTCGTCATGATCTCTATGTATAGCAATATCTGCCACCATTCCATTATCAGAAAAGTTTTCCTTGCAATACTTTAAAAGCATTTCTTTCTGTTCTTCTTCTGATAATTCAATTGGTAAAGCTAAATTAATTTCTTTTGCATATCTGCTATTTTTTGCTTTCTCTATCTTCTCAACTTCATTCCAAAGTCTATTTCTATCAGTCGCCCATTTAGGAGCGTTTTTAGGAACTAAAATAAAGGTTTCAGGTTTAACGTCTCTTTTATATGAATACTTCTTTCCTTCCTTCTCAGAATACAATTCCTCTCCTGACCTGTAGCTTGCTGAAGAAATAGCAGATTTCCCTTTATTTGCTGAAATGTTTTGCATTGCAAAATGATATATTGCCATATTAGTTTTCCTTATGTATTCTCACACGACAATTTAAAAAATATTTATTTTTTAAATCGCATTTATACTACAAAATTACTAATGTGATTTTGTGGTATGTAAGTGCGCCTTTCAAAATTCTTTGAATTTTGACGGACTATCTATATAATATATTTTATCTTTTTAAATAATAAAAATCAACATTTATTTGACAATTAATTAATAAAGTATTATACTTAATATAAAATAATAAATACAGAGGTAATTAATATGGCAAATTCATTAGAAAAACAAAAAGAGCGAATGAAAAAACTTCAAGAGCAAATTAAAAATGAAGAGATTAAGTTAGAAGGGAAATTAGGAAAATCACTAATCAAAGAATTAAATTTAAATTATGAAAATCTATCAGATAAAGATGAATTTGAAAAAATTGTAAAAACAATTGTAGGGTCTTATCCTAAATCTTCTAAATCAGAAAAAGCAAGTGATTTTTCTAGTGATCCACAAGCTTCATCTTTTAATGGATAGATACCAAAAACTTTTACAAGAGAAGGAAAATCTTTCCAAAAAAATATCTATTAATGAAGCTCGACTTACTAGAGATTTGAATAGTCGGACAGAGAGAAAAAAAAGAACCCATAGACTTATTCAAAAAGGGGCTTTATTAGAAAAATATTTTGAAATTGAAGATTTTTCTATTCAAGATACAGAAGAAATTTTAAAAATTTTTTCTGATTATGTTAAAGCAAATATTCCTGATAAATTCAAAAGGAAAGAAGGCCAATAATTATTGACCTTCTTTTTTATATACTTAATTCATTTGATTGTTTTTTCTTTGGAATTTTTATATTATTTACTTCTGAAAATTTATCAAGTTTCTTTTGAATTTCTTCTGAACTCAATTCCGTACTATCAGATTTTTTATTGTTATATATTGAATGATTTTCATTATTTTCTTTTGCCTGTTCTTGTTGCTTAATTATTTCTTTTTTTGAATCATTAGCAATTTTGAAGGTTTTATCAAAAACTGTTTTGATTTCCTTCAATGCTTGTTTCATAATATTCTTATCTTTAGCCCAAGTAGAAATATAACCAATGCTATAATCTGATGTATCAATACCTAAAGATTGCATAGTCAAATAAGCAACGCTTTCAGCCTGTGCTTCCATGTGTCCTCTAGTCAATAATTCAGGAAATTCTTTTATAGCTTCTTTATTATGTAACTGACTATGTGCGAACTCATGAAAAGTTGTTTTTAACTGTTCCGTTTTTCGTCTATCTTTATTGATAGTAATTGAATGATTTTCAGTGTCATAATACCCATTTACACCACCATCTATAGGTTGAAATTTAACTGGTATATTATACTTTGATTCAATTATTTTAACTACTCTATTTAGCTCCTCATCAGCAAATTTATCTGATTCTTCTGTAGAATATGTTGAATGTACTAAATCACTAGCATATTTCAATTCACGTCCTGATGTATCTTTAACATCAAAGACTGGAATTGTCTTATATCCTCGGATAGCAAAATCATCTGTAACTTGCAATTCTTCTTTTTCTTTTTCAGTCAATTTTTTGACTAATGGGGCTATAATATGGATCGCTTTTGCACCTTTATTTACTTGTCTATCTAAATCATGCCATGCTTTATAACCCATGACATGACTAGCATCTTCTCTTTGAGAATATATCAGCAAAACATTATTAAAACTATAGCTGTTAAATGATGCCATTGTCTGTAAAAATCTTTTATAATCTTCTGAGCTTGTCAAAGTCATTAATTTATCTTCTGCATCTTTAATTAATTGTTCTTTCCAAGCTCTAACTTCTTCTTGACTTCTAGCCATAATTAACCCCCTTACTCGTCAAATTCAATTATTTCATCTGATAGAATTAATAATGGCTTTTTGCTATATAATGCTTTGTAATATCCATCAACATTCATATAACCAACAATATTAAAACCTGAAACATCTTTAATTTCATCTTCAAACTTTAAATTGCCTTTTTCATCAAAAATTGGATAATTATTTACAATATTTTCATCTTGTAAAATCTTTAATTCTTTGTCCATAAGTCCTTCTTTCTTCTATCAAAACGTTTACGTTTTGAGGACTACTTTTTAAGAACGGACAGACTACACTTGTCCGTTCTTAAAAAGTAGTGAGCGTATGGTATAGCTAGAAAAGTTTATTTTGCAAACCACCTCCTAAAATGTCCATTAAATAGCATAAAAGCTTCTGTATGAAGTTAAAATATCAAGCCTGATAAAACTTACCTGAGAAACAAATCAAGCCTAAAAACGGCTGATGCGCGCTTTTAGACTTGATTAAAACTTGATTAAACATTCCATTTAGTTTTTAGATAGTTTTCAAATTCATTTTTGATGAAATCGTTCATGACTGCTGATGCTTTTTTCAACGGTGTTTTTTTAGCTTTTTCTTTTACAAAATTTCCAACACCTTCCTGCAAAGTATAAGAAAATACTCTTGTAGAATCATCACAATCTTTTAAACTTGATTCGCTACTTTTGATTAATTTTTCTCGTTTTGATTTTGCTTCTTCTTCTGCTGTGGCTTTAAAATCAGAAAATTTACTCATGCTCTCCCCTCCATTCTATATAATATATTATAATAGTCAAACTATCACTAGTCAATGACTTTGTTTCTAAAATGATGCCATTGTCTGTAAAAATTACAAATTGATTACTCTATCAAAAACAGTTTCAATATTCTTATAAAAATCAACATGTTTTAGCCCTAACTTTGGATTTTCAGCTCTTGCTGAGAAAATACCTTGATTATTGAGCAAACTAGAAGCTAAAAGCTCCTTTTTAGCTATCATACCTAAATAACGTTTATCGTCCTCTACAGCGCCCAAAAACTCTTTTGAAGAGTGTGGAAGGTTATTTCCAAAGAATTCAACCTTATTAGCTATAATGTACTCCTGACACTCTATATAGCTTTTTTTAGTCAATGGTTCAACTACATTATCTTTTAGATACTTAACTGTATCAGTTAATTCAAACCAAGCTCTCAAACCATTTCGTGAAGGCTCAGCCACCCCTAAAACGGTATCAGCAACAGCTATAAAGTTAGATGTCACAAGGCTTTTATCGTTATGAGTATCAATTATCACATAGTCATATGTTTGTTCGATTTCAGGGTGATTTGCAAACCACATAAAAAGTTGTAAGCAATTATTTTGTTTTGATTTTAAGTCTAAATCATCATCATTCAGCAATTCAGAACCTTTGATAAAATCAAGGTTATCATTGATCTGATTAATTTTTACTGTAGAACCTGTGAAAAGGTCATACATACTAGTTTCATTCAAATTCTTAAATGAAAACGATAAATTTGTTGACGTGTCTCCGTCTAAAAGCAATACCTTTTTATGTCTAACGACTGTCAGATAGTCAGCTAAATTAAATGAAATAGTTGACTTACCTGTACCTCCTTTGTTTATCGTTACCGTGATAATTTTCAATTTTAATCCTCTTCAATATCTGTTATAGTAATTAAATAATTTCTAAACTGTTTTGATTTCCTTCTCATTTTATTTTATAGTTGTATTATAATATATTATAATACAACTGTCAACTATCTTCTATCTTTAATATACAATTTTATATATCCAAAAACAATAAAAACTAGAGGATAGTTCCTCTAGTTTAAAATGGTAGATTGTCGTCTTGTGTAGCTGAATTAGTGTTTTGACCCTGATTTGTTTTTTCTAATGGGTAAAAATCCTCTACAATTAGGTTAGTTTGATAAACTTTCTGTCCTTCTGAATTTTCGTAATTGTTATTTTGTAAATGACCGTTCACATTAACTAGTTGACCCTTTTTAAGCCAATTTGAAAAATTAACTGCTTGCTGATTCCAAAGAATCAAGTTAAAATAGTCTGCTTCTTTTTCCCCCTGAGCATTTTTAAAATTTCGTTGTACTGCAATTGTAGCACTTGCAACGTCTTTTCCTGATGGGGTTTTTTTAAGTTCAGGGTCTTTTACAAGTCGCCCAATTAATAAAGTTTTATTAAGCATAATATCGCTCCTTTCTTATATATTATATTATAATATAATACTTTTAACTTGTCAACAATTACTCCAACAAAAAAAGTGTAAATTATCGAATGAAGTGATGATTTACACTTTTTCTGTTGCCTATCAACCGAAGGGCGATACAGCCATATCTATTATTTATGTTTAGCCTTACTTATAGCAAAACTCACAAATTCAATCTTACCATCTATAACCTTTACAGTAGCATCATAGGTAGCTTTACTGTCCTTTTTTTTGATACGTTTTACTATAGTTTCTTTACCTTCCAATAATTCTTTGATGTTTTTCCCAGTCATTTTTTTCCCTCTAAATTGAGAGGGAAAAATAAAATCACAATCAGGATAATTTGAACAACCTATAAATTTTTTCTTATCTAAGAGCTTGCCTTTTTTGCATTTCGGACAACAACCAACACTACTTTTTTCTATTTCTGTTGCTAGATGCTCTTTATATTTAGAAAGATCTGTAGCCTTCATATCGTCTGCTACACAAGAAATTAAGTGAGAAATAAATTTTTTTACGTTTGATAAAAAAACTTCTTGTGTAGCGTTATCTGATTTTTCACCTATTTTTTTTAAATAAGCTTCCCATTTTGCGGTCATTTCTACACTTGACAAAAGGGGCTGTTTTTCGACAACTTGACAAAGAATTTTCCCTTTTTCAGTTACTATGACACGATTTTTAACAATCATGATATAGTTTTTCTTTTTTAAGGTTTCAATGATTTCTCCACGTGTTGCGACTGTTCCAATACCTTCTACCTCAGCTAAAATTTCTTTAGCTTCTTCATCATCTAGTGTCTTAGATGCTGTCTTCATAGCTGTAATAAGGCTTCCTTCTGTGAAAAGTTTAGGCGGTTTTGTCTCTTTCTCAACTGAATTTAAAAGCCCTTCAAGTGTCTGATTAATTTCTAAATCAGGTAAAAGCGTTTCAGTTTCAGAATCTGATTTTTTAAATAGTGCTTTCCACCCTAAAATTTTAGAGACTTGACCTTTAGATGTAAAAAGAAGTCCATTTAAATCAAAATCAATAACTGTTTCTTGATACTCATAATCAGGGAAAAACATAGCTAAAGTGGTCTTTGCAATTTCAAGATATACCGCTTTTTCTAACTCAGGCATTTTTTCAAATTCTGTTTTACTAGGTATAGTTTTTGTCAAAATGATAGCATAGTGAGAACCTACTTTACTACTATCTACATATCTTTTTCTAGGCTGTGAGTTTGGATTTTCAATTTTAACATTCAAAAAATCTGCATAAGATTTTATATTCTGCGATAAATAGTCAAATTCAGCATTTGTTATATAATGCGTGTCGGATCTTGGATATGAAAGAAATTTCTTTAAATATAAGCTCTCTGTAGCTTCTAACGTGCTATTTGCT
>ERZ773062.408-NODE-408-length-24067-cov-14.972056_pt1 | contig 24067 bp, 22 predicted proteins | sample MGYA00580626_ERZ773062 | MGnify/ENA primary metagenome ERZ773062 (study PRJEB29015, sample SAMEA2738003) | human oral metagenome | biome: human oral; feature: human-associated habitat; material: dental | place: China | collected 2058 ... | reverse complement strand
CCCAGCTTGCACAGAGCGCCTGAAAAGGCTTTTATGAGTGTCCAAGATTTGGGGGTCAGTTCAAACCAATTTTCCGGTTTTCAGACGACCTTTTTTATTATCTGCCTACCTCATTCGGGACGCATTTGCGGGAACAAAATCACGTCGCGGATGGTTTGCGAATCGGTCAGCAGCATTACCAGGCGGTCGATGCCGATGCCGCAACCGCCTGTCGGCGGCAGACCGAATTCCATCGCGCGGATGTAGTCGGCATCGTAGTGCATGGCTTCGTCGTCGCCCGCATCTTTTTGCGCCACTTGTGATTTGAAGCGTTCGGCTTGGTCTTCAGGGTCGTTCAATTCGGAATAGCCGTTTGCCAGTTCGCGGCCGACAACGAACAATTCGAAACGTTCGGTCAGACCTTGTTTGGTATCGGAAGCACGTGCCAACGGGGAAACTTCGACCGGGTAATCGACGATGAAGGTCGGGTTCCACAGTTTGCTTTCGGCACAACCTTCAAACAGGGCGAGTTGCAGGCTGCCGATGCCCGGGGACGGCGGCAGGCTTTCACCGTGTTTGACGATTTCTTTTTTCAGCCACTCCGCATCGTTCAACTGCTCGTCGGTGTAGTGCGGATTATATTTTTTGATGGCTTCGAGAATGGTCAGGCGTTCAAACGGGCTTTCCAAATCGACTTCTTTGCCGTTGTAGCTGATTTTCGCCGTACCGTTTACCGTGCGCGATGCGTTGCGGATGATGTCTTCCGCCATCTGCATCATGCGCTCGTAGTCGGAGAAGGCTTCGTAGAATTCAATCATGGTGAATTCAGGGTTGTGGCGCACGGACATGCCTTCGTTGCGGAAGCTGCGGTTGATTTCAAACACGCGCTCCAAACCGCCGACCACCAAGCGTTTCAGATACAGCTCGGGGGCGATGCGCAGGTAAAGCGGGATGTCCAAAGCATTGTGGTGGGTCACGAACGGTTTCGCCGTCGCGCCGCCGGGAATCGGGTGCATCATCGGGGTTTCGACTTCGAGATAATGCTCGTTCACCATGAAATTGCGCACGGATTGGATGATTTGGCTGCGTTTGATAAAGGTATTGCGCGATTCTTCGTTGGCAATCAAATCGACGTAGCGTTGGCGGTATTTGGTTTCCTGATCGCTCAAGCCTTTGTGTTTGTCGGGCAGCGGGCGCAGGGATTTGGACAGCAGGCGGATGTCGGACACACGCACGGTCAATTCGCCGTGGTTGGTTTTGAACAAAGTGCCTTCCGCGCCGACGATGTCGCCCAAGTCCCAGTGGTTGAAATCGTCCAAAACTTCCTGACTCACGCCTTTGTTGTTCAGATAAAGCTGGATTTGACCGGTAACGTCTTGAATGGTGGCAAAGCTCGCCTTGCCCATTTGGCGTTTGAGCATCATACGGCCGGCAATTTTGACGGGGACGGCTTGCGGGTCGAGTTCTTCCTTGCTGACTTCGCCGTATTGGGCATGCAAATCGGCAGCAAAGCTGTCGCGTTTGAAGTCGTTGGGATAGGCGTTGCGCTGTTGGCGGATGTTGTGCAGTTTTTCGCGACGCAGGGCGATGATTTGGTTTTCGTCCAACTGCGGCTCGGTTTGCGGATTGTTTTGTTCGCTCATGGTGTTTTCCGGAAAAATAAATCAGGCGCAATCTGTTTCAGACGACCTGATTGAATCACAAAATTTGCGCATATTTTACGCGATGTCGGTGTTTTTTTCTATAAAGGCAAAAATGCCGCCCGAAACCCGAAAATCGGTTGCAGGCGGCATTTCGTTTAACTGAGGCTAATATCAGTAGTTAAATATTGGTTTCCAAATAAACGACTTGGGTTTGCAGATATTCTTCCAAACCGTGTTTGCCGTCCGCGCCGCCGATACCGGATTTTTTCCAACCGGCGTGGAAGCCCTGCATGGCTTCGAAGTTTTCGCGGTTGATGTAGGTTTCGCCGAATTGCAGGCGGCGGGTGACGTAGAAGGCTTCGTTCAGGTTGGTGGTGTAAACGGAGCTGGTCAGCCCGAATTCGCAGTCGTTTGCCAAGGCGATGACTTGGTCGAGCGTGTCGAAAGTGGAAACAGGCAGGACAGGTCCGAAGGTCTCTTCCTTCATGATGTCCATGTTGTTGTCGGTGTCGGTCAGCAGGGTCGGCTCAAAGAAATAGCCGCGTCCTTCGGCGCGTTTGCCGCCGCAGACCAGCGTCGCACCTTGTTTGACGGCGCGTTCCACTTTTTCGGCAACGGCTTTGACGGCGCGCTCTTCAATCAGCGGACCCATTTCCAGCGCGCCTGCTTCGGCTTCGGCAGGATTGCCGTAGCGTACGCCTTTCATGGCGGCGGTCATTTTTTCAATGAACGCGTCTTTCAGGCTGCTGTGGACATAGACGCGCTCGGCGCAGTTGCAGATTTGACCGGTGTTGCCGACGCGCGAAGCCAAGATGGATTTCACTGCCAAGTCCAAATCCGCGTCTTTCAAAACGATGGCAGGCGCTTTGCCGCCGAGTTCCAGCGAGACTTTGGTGATGTTGGCGGAAGCGGCTTCCATCACTTGGCGGCCTGCTTCGACGGAGCCGGTCAGGCTGACCATATCGACTTGCGGATGGGCGGACAAGGCATTGCCGATTTCCGCGCCCGGACCGTTCACCACGTTAAACACGCCTGCGGGCAGTCCGACGGCATCAACAATTTCGGCGAAGATGTGACAGTTGATCGGGGTCACGCTGCTGGGTTTGACGACGATGGTGTTGCCCGTTACCAAAGCGGGACCCATTTTGCGGGCAATCAGGAAGAAGGGGAAGTTCCACGGCAGGATGCCTGCCACGACGCCCAGCGGACGTTTGAACAATAAAATATTCTCGCGCGGGCGGTCGCTTTGGATGATTTCACCTTCGTAACGGCGCGCCCATTCGGCTTGGTAATCGAGATAGTCGGCGGTAAACATGACTTCCACACGCGCCAAGTCTTTGGTTTTACCACCTTCGGCAACGATGGTGTCGGTCAGCTCGTCGGCGCGTTCGCGTATGCCTTGGGCGATTTTGCGCAAATACGCGCCGCGTTCGACCGCAGGCAGCCGCTCCCATGCCGGTTGCGCCGCGCGTGCCGCCGCTACGGCGCGGTCAACATCCGCCCTGCCGCCTTTGGGTTCGCGGGCGATGGTTTCTTCGGTGGAAGGGTTCAATACGTCGCGCCATTCGCCGTTGAAATCATTTTCAAAGCGTCCGTTGATGTACATGGCCAATTGTTTCATTTCAAGTTCTCCTGTTGTTGTAGTCGTGTGTAGTCAGTGTATGCTTAAATTGTCTGGCATACAAGTATATTTGTGGGAGAAGTAGATTATTACGGAGAACATGAAAAAAACCTGCTTTTTTTTAAAGCAGGTTTTAATGTTTGGTGGGTCGTGAGCGATTCGAACGCTCGACCAACGGATTAAAAGTCCAAAAAATATAATATAACTAATTGTTTCTAAACAGAGTTGAAGCCAGCACCTTCAGTCTGATACAGTCTGATTTTGCCTTATCACGGCACAAACCGGACACACTCCAAAGAACGAAAATCCAAGCATTTTTAATCAATTTGCTTCGCTTTTCGTTTTTTTTTTTTTTCAGAAAAAATAAAGGATAAGTAATGGGTAGAACAATTCGTAAGGAACAACCGGATGGTTGGAACGGTTCGCATCTTCTTAAATGTACGCATTCATTGAATAGCCGGTCTCGGATTGATTACTTGATGTACTGCAATGTGTTGAAAACCATGTCTGACGGTCGTTTGAAAGTGTATGTTTATGGAAAACGGTATCACTCAATCGAGGGCGGCCGTATCCGTTATGTAAATGATTGGCAGGTGTCCTCTGCCGAGAAATGGGATGTGAAAAAAACATGAAGAAAATATTGATACTGACAACATCACTTTTTGCTTTTTACCAAACATCAGCGATTGCCGCCGCCCCGTACCCACAATATGAGGCTTTGGTTGAAAAGCATGCCGCTTTGCAACGATTAGACAAAAACATTGTATGGGCGGTTATGGGACGGGAAAGCTCAGGTAATCGTTTCGCAATATCTAATAAAAACGCCAGAGGTTTGTTACAGGTTATACCGCCGACGGCCGCAAGAATGGGGGTGAATCCAAAACATCTCTACGATCCGGAACAAAACATCATCGCAGGTACTCGTTACCTGCGTTTTTTATGTAACCACTTTCCTGACAAATCCAGTATTCACGGCTGCAATCTTGATTTGGTGCTGGCCGGCTACAACGCCGGTGAAGGGGCGGTTCGGAAATATGGGGGGATTCCGCCATATCGGGAAACTCAACATTACGTTCGCAATGTGAAAGAAAGATATGCGCGTTTAAGTGGCAACCGTACAGTTTTGGCATCAAGTCCTGTTCAACCTTTCAAGTTGAAACCTATACCTGCTGTTGCCCGCTCCGACAGTTCGTCTGAAAACATAGTTAAAGTAGCAGCCCAAGCACCCGCCAAGCGATACGCGGAATGGGATGTATTCAAAGAGTTTTAACTGCCTTCGGGCTTTTTATTGCCGCTTTAAGCGGTTTTTTTGTTTTCGTAAAAAGGAAAAACGATGATGAATAACATCAAAAAAGCGGGTAGTAATACCCAAACCGTTATAACAGTTGCTTTGTTGGCAATGGCACAAACGGCATTAGCGGACGGGTTTAGTAGTGACGTTTCTTCTATGGCTATAAGTGTCCGAACGGCCATCTACACGCTTGTCGGCGTTGTCGCCACTATTGCCCTTGTTTGGCAGGCGGCACAAGGATTCGGGGCAAGAAAGACATGGGGGGATGTTTTAGAAACCTGTTTATGGATTGTGTTTGCCGGTGCTGCTATTGCCGTTGGCACTTGGCTGTTTACAAAAGGCGGTAGTATGAAAGTGGGCTAAAAGTTGGAGGTTCTCAAGTGAAAAAAGAAGACATCCATACCGAACAGGCGACCTTCAACGGCTTGAATAGGCGTGCGATGGTTTTAGGAATTCCTCTACCGGCTTTGGCCGTTTGTGGTTTAGCTGCCGTCATCTTGACAATGGCAACACTGCCCTTTCTTGAAGGAAGGGCATTATATTTTCTGCTGTTGCCTTTGCCGGTTTTGGCCTTCCTATACACCATCAGTAAGAACGACGATCAGGCATTGAGGATTTATTTCTATGAAACGAAATATTTCTTACGTCGTCGAAATACCAAAATGTTCAACGGTACCAATACCATTCTCGCCACAAAATTCGGGAGACAACAAAGTGATTATCAGCGATTTTTTGAGCAACGCTCTAAAAGCGCAACCGGCACAGTCGGATTTTCTACCGAAAATCTGCCAACACGTCACAAACAACATCGTTAATTACAAAACGGGACATCTCGCCTTCGTTATCCGCATGGAAGGCCTGCCGTTTGATGGTGTAGACGACAAGCACCTGTTCACGCAGTTTGTATCGTTACGCAACCTGCTCGCCGGTATGGGCAAAACCTTGGGCAACCGTTTGGCGGTGTGGGGAACGCTGCAACGCCAAAAGATTGTCTTTGACCGTGAATACAAGTTTCGGACGGCCTTCTGTCAGCAGTTTGCCGATAAGTATCTGAAACGCTTTCAGGAAGCGGATTATTTTGAAAACGTGTTCCATCTGACGGTTTTGATTAAGTTCGACCATTTGGAAGCAGGGATTAAAGAGGCAGAAGAACAAATTCAGATTCTGATGCGTGCACTCGAACCCTATGATCCGTATCTTCTGACTGCCTATCAGAATGAAAACGGTGTTGCCTTCTCGGAGGTGTACTCGTTTTTCGGTAGTCTGATTAATGGAACAAGGGAAGAGATTCCGCTATCGGTTGGTGATGCCTATCAGACCATTCCTGGTGCTAATCTGCATTTCGGATCGGATTTGTGCGAAATCCGTGCACAAAACGGAACGCGCAAGTTCGCGCAGATGTTCGATCTGAAGGACTTCGGTGTCAGCAAGCCTAAGATTTTGACATCAATCCTGCGCTTGCCGTGTGAATTCACATTCACGCAAAGCCTCGTATTCATCAATCCGTATGATATGCAGGGTGAAATCAGGAAGCAGCTCAACAACCTGACATCGGTCAATGACAAAGCTACCGCACAACAGGAAGAGTTACAACAAGGTCAGGGCTTGCTGGTATCGGGCGAACTGATGTTCGGCGACTATCATGCGGCGTTGGTCGTATACGGTAAGACGGCGGAAGAGGCGGCGGCAAACGGTGCGCGTGCCTATTCCACATTCCTGAATGCGGGCGGCTACCGCTTTACCAAGGCGGGGCTTTCCGCTCCTGCGACGTTTTTCAGCCAAGTGCCGGGCAGCAAGGAAAAGCCCCGCTCTTTCCCGAAAACGACAACAAACTTTGCGACAACCTTTGGCATACACAACTATTCGCACGGTAAAAAACAGGGTAATCCGATTGGCGACGGTTCGGCAATTATGCCGCTGCAAACCACGTCCAAAACGATTTACGACTTCAACTTCCATTTTTCAAACCTGAAGGAGGACAGCCTCGGCGAAAAAATCGCCGGACACACGCTGATACTGGGTGCAACCGGTACGGGTAAAACTACGCTGCAAACAGCCATGATGGCGTTTACCGAACGTTTCAATCCTTATATGTTCGTGATGGACTTGGACAGGGGTATGGAAATCTTCATCCGCGCCATTGGCGGCTCGTATTTTGCATTGGAAGCGGGTGTTCCGACCGGGTTAAACCCTTTCCAACTGCCCGATACGCCGTCAAACCGTGAATTCTTGTACAGCTTGGTTGGTATGTGCGGCGCAGACGAGAACGGCAAACTCACGGCGACGGAGGAAAAGGAGATTCAGGCCGCCGTCGATACGATGTTCAGCATGGATTACGAACACCGTCGTTTCAGCCATCTGTTACAAAGTATTCCCGTCGTTCCTGATCCCAACTCACTGCGTATGCGCTTGGCAAGATGGTGCGAAAGTGAAGGCGGACGGTTCGCATGGTGCTTGGACAACCCGACGAACCTGTTTGATGCCGAACAGTTCTACCGTGTCGGCTTTGACCTGACCGATATTCTGAAGGACGACTATCCGCCGACCGCTCCGGTTTTAGCGTATATGTTCCACCTGAGAAACATCATGATGGACAAAGTCGCCAAAGAGGATGGCATCCTTGCCTCCATAATTGAAGAATTTTGGTATGCGGCACGTTTTGAGGCATTGCAGGACATCATGCTCAAAATTCTGAAAACCGACCGCAAACGCGGCGGCTGGCTGATTTTGGTGTCGCAATCGCCGGAAGATGCTATTTCCTGTCCGATATTCCCCGCCATTGTTCAGCAAACGCCGACCAAAATCTTCTTGCCAAACCCTGATGCCGAGTATGAAAACAGCTACGAACGCTGCGGCCTGACGGTAAAAGAGTTTGAGGAGTTGTCTAAGCTTTCGCTGGATAGCCGCACATTCTTAGTCAAACAGTCCAAGCAGTCGGCATTCGCCATGTTGGATTTGTACGGTTTTCAGGATGAAATGGCATTTCTGTCCGGATCATCTGACAACGTGGAGTTGTTGTATCGGGTGATGAAGGATGTTGGCAGTGAAAATCCGGATGTTTGGTATCGTTCGTTTGTTGAGGCAGTACAGGAACGCCGCGAACGGAAGAAAGCCCATGTCGCATGATATTCATCTTTATTACGAAGGTCGTCTGAAATATCAGACGGCCTTTTTTATTTCCGCCTACGGGCGGTTTTTAATTAGGAGTTCAAAATGAAGATCCATTTGAAAAAAACAGTCTGCTCGGTATTGCTGGCTGTAAGTTTGACTTCAGTTCCACTTGTGTCAACTGCCGGAATCCCCGTTACCGACGGAGCGGCCGCAGCCCAGCGTGAAAAAAACTTTGCCAAAGAAATGCTTGAAATGGGCAAGCAACTTACAGAAATGAAGCGTCAGTTCGAACAGCAGGTCAAACAGTTCAAGGCAATGACCGGCTCTCGCAACATGGGCAACCTGCTGAAGGATACAGTCAAAGACCAAATCCCTTCAGAATGGAGCGCTATTTATAATGGTGCGAAAAACATCGACTATAAGTCGATGATAAATAGCAAGGCCTACAAAGCGGATGGCGCTGATAAGTTGTTGGTACAAAATCAGGAAATGCTTTCCAAAGTATTTGCAGAAACCAAAAAACAACTGGGAAATATCGAAAATCTGATGAATCAGATTAATAGCACCCAAGATATTAAAGCGGCTGCCGATTTACAAAACCGCATCGCGGTAGAGCAGGCAAAGATCTCAAATAATCAAACAAAACTAGATATGTTTGACCGCCTGTATAAACAGCAACAAGAGATAGAACAGCGTAGATTCGCAGCCCGAGAGGCTTGTATGGCACGCCATATGCGCGATCGGAACTACTCAGCTTGCAATCAGTAATTGTTCCTTCGTCGTCTGAAATCTTTCAGACGACGTTTAACTGAAAAAAGGTCAAATTATGCCTTCTTCAACTTCTTTGTTTTCCGATATTGCTAATACGATACTGAACGGCATGGGAACCGATCTGTTTTCCAAGTCCGGCAACTTGATTAACGGTATTGCCCCAATTTTTCAGATTGGTTTCGGGATTTATATATTATTGGTTGCCATAAATTACTACAATCGTGGATTTGATGAAAATATTGTGGATTTGGGCAAGCGCTTGGTTGGTTGGATGTTGATTATCGCTTTTGCATTCAATTCCAGCCAGTATCAGAAGCTTGCCAACATTATGTGGATGCTACCTGAAAATTTAAGCAGTTTGATGGGTACTTCCACTTACACCGCAAGTGCATTAGATACCGCCAGCAATAATATTTGGGAAATGTTTGAGAATATAACTGCCTATGCCTCAGAGATTTGGAATCCAGCAGATAAAGCAATAGCATATATTGGCGGGTTGATTGCCGTATTTTTAGCATATATCTTTTTTCTGTTTACTTTTGCCTACTACCTGATAACCAAACTGTCGTTGGCAATGGTTATTGTCATCGGACCACTGTTTATCGGCTCAATGCTATTCCCTGCGACACGCCAATGGGGAATGAATTGGATAGGTCAGATTCTGAATTACTCGGTTACAGTAGTTTTTTATGTTATTTTGGGAGCGTTGCAAAATGCATATTTTCAAAACTATCTTGCAAAACCTGCAACTGAATCAGTTACTTCCGTTGTGCAAATTATTGCATTACTTCCCATGTTCCTGTTATCGACGGTCATTTTTATTTTAGTTGCATGGAGTATCCCTTCAATTGCTTCTGCCTTAACTGGCGGAGCTTCAGCAAACGGTTTTGGACGTAGTGTGATGGCAGCCGCGAAGTGGGCAACAGGTATGAAACTTCTTAGTAAGCATAAAGTCCAACCAGGCAAGGAATAATATTCTAAAAGGATATTAATATGTCTTCATCCTCAAAATTTATATTATGGACGCTCATAGGTAGCCTGTTGGTTATGGTTGCCTTGCATCATTTCAAGATACAAAACCAACAAATTTTCGGAGCAGCAGTTTTGTGTCATTTAGGTTCTATTGCCTGTGGCATTTTTAAAATTTTCTGTGGTCCGATAAGGGTTCGTATCGACGATTGATAAGGATTGAAATATGCAATATCTCAAATTTGGTAAAATTTTCGTTGCTGCGGTTTTAGGCTTAGGGTTGTCTGCTTGTGCGGAACTGACTAATGGTCTTCATTCCGTCAACGGCACTTTAGCTGGTATAAATTCAGGCATGGGCTCTGCTTCAAACTCGAATGTAACCAGTATTCCAATGCCTGATAAGGTAACTTCGCAATATGAAGTAAGAAACTTGACCTTATCCCAGGAAACCGTCAGTGATTTGACATCTGTCCACTTTAACGGACAAGCCTATAATAAGACGAAAAAAAGTCTTCGTATTACTATCAAAGTACCTGTTTATGATCCGAAGGGCTACCATGCCGGAGATGTACGTTCAGAATTTACTATTCCTCCAAAGGAAAGAATCAGAATTGATACCTCTGAACCTTACACGATCAATCTCTCCAAAGGCGAAAAAATGAATACCGCCAAGGCTACTTACCGAGTAGATGTTTTTTAACTAACTGATTTTAAAAAAACACCCCAAATGGGGTGTTTTTTTATGCCTTTCAAAAAGGAAATCCCCATGAAAACCATCCTTCTTCTCTCCCTTTCTATCGCACTCTGTGCATGTTCCGGAAAAAAGCCTCCCCAACCTCACGGTACGCCTTTTCCGATTAATTCAACTGTTCAAACAAGAGGGTAAACGATGTCTGAAAAATCAAAACAAGCTGTCAATAACAAGATGGCTACTGAATTTATCAATGCCGCCAAGGGTTTTGAAAGTGCAGAAATTGTGCGTGTCCACAAAAACGCCAAAATCGCATGGCGCATCAGCGGCGTGTGTCTGTTGATTACCGGACTGGCGGTCGGTGCGGTGGCCGGTCTGACGCCCCTGAAAGAAACACGACCTTATGTAGTCAAAGTGGATAACAACACCGGGAGCACCGAAATCGTTACTATGATGAAAAATCAGGAGCAGTCCTATGGCGAAGTAATGGACAAACACTGGTTGACACGGTATGTCCAACTCCGTGAAAGCTATGACTGGGTAACGATACAAGATAGCTACGATGCAGTCATGTTGATGAGTTCTCCGGAAACACAGGCGGCTTTTGCCAAAATTTACAATGACAATCCGCAGGCTCCACATAAGGTTCTGAAAAACCAATATAAAGTTGTCGCAAAAGTGAAAGCCGTGACCTTTATCGGTAACACCGCACAAGTCCGTTTTGAAAAACGTATGGTGCCTGTATCGGGGGATTTAAATCAGGAAATTCCCGTGCAGAACATGATTGCCACTATCGGCTACGAATACGCGAATCAGCCCATGAGTGAAGAAGCCCGACGTATCAATCCGCTGGGCTTTATTGTCAAAAGTTACCGCGTCGATCCGGAAACCGCGTCATAAGAAAGGGTTAACGATGAGTTTAAATATGAAACTGACAGCATTGCTGCTGATGGGGCTTATGCCTGCGGTATCCAGCGCGGTATCCATCCCCAAAGGGTCTGCTAAAGACGGCCGCATCCAAACCGTTATGTACAATCCCGACGACGTCATCCATATCCATGCGCGCATTGGCGAGGCAGTTTTAATCCAACTCGAAGATGGCGAGCTGTTGACCGGCGATCCGACCAGCGGTCTAGGCATGGGCGATGCCGCAGCGTGGAACTTGGCGGCACGAGGCAATAACCTCTACATGAAGCCGGTTGCTTCCGCACCTGCCACGAATATGTTGATTACGACCAGCAAAAAACGGACGTATGCCTTCGACCTGTCGCTGACCGGCAAGAAAAACGGCAAATATGTGCAAAAACCAACCTATATATTGCGGTTCGTCTATCCCGACACGGCGGCTTACAAAGCCCGCGCCGAAGCGCAGAAACAGGCAAAGGCTTTGGAAAAACTCAAAGCGGCGGGACACCGCCCCAACGCGCGGCACAATTACAACTATTGGGGTAAAGGCGATAAGACACTTGCACCGACAGCGGCCTACGACAACGGCCGCTTTACTTATTTCAGCTTCGATAACGGCCGTGAGCTGCCGCTGATTTACAAGGTGATGGACGACGGTTCGGAAATGCTACTCAACAGCCATGTGGACGGCGATACCGTGGTTATCCATGAAACCGCCAAACGGTTTGTATTCCGTTTGGGCAAATCAGTGTTGGGCTTGGAAAACCGTAGTTTTAACGAACGCGGTACATTCAACCGCACTGGCACAAGTAGTCAAGATGTTGTCCGTATCAACAAATAGAAGGAAGACAGATGAAAATTTTCAACAAATTCAAAGGTAACAAGGATACGGAACAGTCTAATTTGGTAGAAAACGGCGACTACACAAAACCCGAAGCTCTGTCCCAATCCGTCAAGAACGAAAAAATCGAACCCGGTATGCCGTTGAACCTCAATTCCACTGCGCCCAACAATATGCGTAAAGTGTTATTCGCAGGTGTAGGTATTCTTGCAGCAGGTGTAGTTGTATCGGGCTTAATTGGCATGACGGGCGGCAGCGAAGATGCTGAAGCGTCGCAACCACAGGCGGCATCCGCTCCTGAAACAACAAAAGGTAAAAACTTCGATCGAGACAAAGCTGAACTTGCCCTGTTGGAACAACAGGCAGCTTCCGAAGCTGCTCCCGAAGGTGTGGCCTCAGAGGTGAAGACTGAAGCAGCCTCTCAAGTTCAACCGGCAGGCGGTCAACCTGCCGAAATATCTGTTGAACAACCCGATCTCGGAACATTGCCTGCTGATGGCCAACCAAAACAAACGCCCCAAGACCGGAAAATGAGTGGCAATGTGATGGCCAACCTGGAAGGCGATATGTCAGAAAATACTCGTCCCGTCTCTTTGGGTAGTCCTTCGTCAGAAGGCGGTCAACTGATGAATTCAACCGGCTCGAGCTTATTTAGTGATGCGGAAGGCAATAGTCCGTTATCAGGTAGCAGTGGCAATGGTTTCGGTTCACGCCTGAATGCCACAACGACGGCATCAGTTAAAGCGCAACAGCGCGGAGATTTAACCTACTTGCTTGCCAAAGGCACAAATATCCGCTGCGGACTGGATACCAAAATTGTAACGACCCAGCCGGGCTTTACCCGCTGCATCGTGTCAAAAGATGTATATTCCGCCAATGGGAAAACCCTTCTGATCGAGCGTGGCAGCAAAATCATCGGCGAACAGACGTCCGCCCTGTTGCAAGGTCAGGCGCGGGTCTTCGTGTTGTGGAACGAGTTGGAAACGCCGTCGGGCGTGAAAGTGCCGTTGGCCAGTCCCGGGGCTGGCGCGTTGGGTGAAAGCGGTCATGCCGCCTATGTGAAATATCATTTTTGGCGACGTTTTGGCGGTGCTCTCATGATCAGCATGATAGGCGATGTTGGCGATGCTTTCAGCAACCGCCAAAACCGCCCTTCCGGCAGCAATAATCATATATCCTATGAAAATACGACTGAAGCCGCGCAACAGATGGCAACTGAAGCCCTGAAAAACAGTATTAATATTCCGCCAACCGGCACAATTAATCAGGGCACGTTGATTAACATCATGGTCGCTCGGGATGTCGATTTCAGTAACGTGTATGAATTGGTCAATCCTTACGGATACTGATTAAGACGACCTGCTCCTTCGGGAGCAGGTTTTTTATGAAAGCCAAATTCCAAATGACACAAAATCCGAAACCTTTTAACGGGCAGGCATCAATCCATTCTGATGCGGTTGTCCGTAACTTGATGGCCAAAACGGGCTTAGACGACTATCTCAACCGCGAAGGCGTAACCGAAGTACTGATTAACCGCGAATGCGAAGTCTTTTTGGAAACATCAGCCGGTTTTGAACGGATAGAAGACGACCGTTTAACATTGCCGATACTGACTCAGCTTGCTACCGCGTTATGTACCTATAACAGCAAACATATCAGCATGGAGCAGCCCATCCATTCCGTTACGCTCCCCGACGGCGAACGCGGCCACATCATGATACCGCCTTCTTGCGAAGACAAAACCATCGTCTATGCCTTCCGCAAACCGTCGCAGACACGCTTTTCGTTGGACGACTATATCAATACGGAACGCGTTAATCGCTTCCACGACGTATCTGTCTACGGCGTTTCAGACAACCTCAATCTTGGCGAAATGGAGATGGACAGTAAATATTTTCGGGATATTTCCGACAAGATGAAGCTGCCACACGATGTACAGCTCCAACCTTGGCAGTACGAGATGCTGGAACACAAGGCAAACCGCAATATGAATGCCTTTTTCGCTTTGGCCATCAAACACAAACTCAACATCTGCATGGTCGGCGGCACGGGTTCGGGCAAGACTACGTTTACCAAAGCACTGTCCGACCTCGTTCCTTCAGAAACCCGCATCATCACGCTGGAAGACACGCACGAGCTGGACTTGCCCAAGCATCCCAATCATGCACATCTGTTTTACAAAGGCCATATCACGGCAAAAATGCTGATTGCCGCCTGTATGCGTTTAAAACCCGACCGCGTATTCTTGACCGAATTGCGTGGCGATGAGGCCTGGGATTACATCTCACTCCTGAACACCGGACACCCGGGCGGCCTGATGTCAGTCCATGCCAACGACGCACGGAGCGTCCACTACCGTATCGCGCAACTGGCGAAAGAGTCGGCAACCGGTCGGACGATGGATTACGACTATATCCTCAATGCCGTCAAATCCAGCATTGATGTGATCGCCTATTTTGAAAAAACACATATGACCGAACTTTATTTTGACCCCGTTGAGAAATACTACGCTATGCGCGGGCATGTATGATAAGGAAAACGTAAAAGGTCGTCTGAAAACTGGCTCAAAGACGACCATGTAATTAATAAAAATACCTTGTTACTGAAAATATCTTGTTGTTCAATTTTGCCTAAAGCCAGTTATATCTATAAAATTATCAGAAATTAAAGAGAGGTTAGAAATGGCTGCTGCCGCACCTGCAACTGTCGCACAAAGTGCATTTAAAAGGCTTGAGCAAGTATTGGAAAAAGAAAAACCGGCTTTGCTGATGCTTGATGGATTGAAACGGGATGCCAAATCTTTATTGGGCACTCCTGACGCATCTTATGGCCATCTAATATATGGGATGCTGAATGCAATTAATAACCGTAGGAACGATTTTGACAAACACTTTGATATGATTTCAACACCTGAAGTCTTAAATATGGGGGCTTTTTTCAGAGTGAACGGTTTAAACAGAATGGGGTACTTTGAAGAAGCGACCGAATATCTGAAAAAAATGTTGAATGCTTCCCACAAAACGGATAACCCTGCATTGTTAAAGCATCTGACTCATCTCGGAATGTTATACGGTTTTATCGAACAACCTGGACTGATTATCGAACGCCTTAATAAGATGAAGGCTCTCGAACCGAATCAACAGGATGATTTAGAACGTTTACATCTGCTTCTTACCAATACAAATGTGAATGAAACTGTTTTGGTTTCTGCCATTTTGGCTGCAAAAAATCTTCTTAAAGAAAAAGGGTTTCAGATACCGACCTATTCTTTCCATTATTCAATAGAGTCAGACATCTTTATTGAATTAAAAATGTTGTGTTTTGGCAAAAATATTGACCAGATGGCAGAAGCAGACGAGGCATTATCATGGTTATTGGTTGATATGGAGGAATCGGTAGATGCAAACCTAATCAATTTCAATATCTCCTGCCGCCCTTATAACCGCAGTTACGGAATAGGTTGTTAAGATATGATTGAACCTCATGATTTTGTGTCTAGTGGCAAATCAATGATTGGAGAGTCCGAAACAGGAAACCGAAATGCCGTCAGCCGTATCTATTACGGTGTCTATCATACAGGTTTACTTTTTGCCCGAGCCCATTTGGGATTTACCTATGACGCAGGACACTCCATGCATAAGCAACTTATCCTTTTTTTTAAAACCAGTAACGATAGAAAGTTGAAAGTCATCGGCAGACAAATAGAAAAACTGAGAAATTCTAGAAATGAGGCGGACTATTTCCTTGAAAGCCATGTTTCCCCCGAAGATGCCAGAGAGGATTTAAAGTTGGCTTTGCAGACTATTGCCCAAATCGAACAAATGAAGGCTCAATACTTGTAATATATGTAAAAAACCCAAAGCCGTCCGAAGTTTCGGACGGCTTTTCCATATACGGTAATTTTGAAAGGATTATAAATGCCATATCTGAACAAAGTCGAAGTCATGGGAAACCTGGGTAAAGACCCGGAATTGCGCTATCTGCCCAACGGGAAAGCGACGACAACCCTCTCCATTGCATATGCCGAAAAATGGCGCGACAGGGAAACAAATGATTTACGGGAACGAATCGAATGGTTTACCGCCGTGCTGTACGACAAACAGGCGGAAACGGTTTGCAAGTATATGAAAAAAGGGGACTGTATTTTTGTCATCGGCAAATTCCAGTCCCGTATTTATAAAGACCGGCAGCAAATCGAACGGATTGCGCATGAAATCATCGTTGCCGAGATGCAGATTATCCATACCCGCCAGCCGTCGGCTGCCGCCCCGACCGGACTGCCCGATTATTTGTAAGGTCGTCTGAGAACTTTGCCCGCCATGAGCGGGCTATTTGTTTGAGGTTTGAATATGAAAAAGAAACTGCTGACCCTGATTGCCGTTCTTACCATAACCGTCCCTGCTGCATTGGCAGGAGGTCTGTATTTGGGCAGCGTCGTATTTTCAGGTTGGATGAAATTGAAGACAGAACCGTCGGTCGGTATGTTGTACCGCTACTGGCAGTATTACGATCGCCTGCCGCCCGATTATCTGACCGCGTTTCAAATATCTGCCGCCCTCTCTCTGCTGATACCGGCAGCGGTTTTTCTGACGGTATGTGCCGGTATGCTGATGAAGCCCAAGCGCGAGTTGCACGGGTCGGCGCGTTTTGCCAACCGTGCGGAAATCGCCAAACATGGCCTGCTGAAAAAAGCGTTCAATCCTGACGATGCACCTGACTTTTTAATCGGCAAATACGGCAACAACTACCTGCGTTGGTCAGGAAACGAATTTCTGTATTTGGCCGCGCCGACCCGTTCCGGTAAAGGTGTCGGCATCGTCATTCCGAACTGCCTGCATTACCGCGACAGTATGGTGGTTTTCGATCCGAAACTGGAAAACTTCCTGATTACCGGCGGCTACCGTGCCGCTCACGGGCAGGAGGTATTCTTATTCAACCCCGCCGGAAAAATGCCGCAACACGAACGCAATCCGAATGCGCCGCTTGTTTCGCACCGCTGGAATCCCTGCACCTACATCCGCCGCAATCCCGTCTATACCTACAAGGACGTGAAAAACATCGCATCCATCATGTACCCGAAGCCGGTTAAGGATAGCGGCAGTGCAACCTTCTTCCAAGAGTCGGCGCAAAACCTGTTTGCAGGTCTGCTGCTCTACATGGTCGAAACGGAACACGAGCGCGATCTGTCTTTGCCTGAAAACAAAACCACGCTGGCTAACCTGTTCCGCCTGACCACGCCTTCGGACGGACGAACTCTGCCGGAATGGATTAAAGACGAAATGGTGCTGCGCGAACAACAGCCGCATACCCGACTGAGTGAAAACTGCCGCAGTTTGTTGATGGGCTTTGCCAATGGTAACGCCAAAACAGGCGCGGACATTTTGGCGACACTTATTGCGCCTTTGGGTATTTTCATTGACCCAGTGGTTGAAGCGGCGACCAGTGGCGATGATTTTTACTTGGATGAAGTACGCAAAAAACGGATGACGGTCTATATCGGCATCGTGCCAACCGAAACCGCCGTATTTTCTCGATTGACGAACCTGTTTTTCAGCCAACTGATTACGGTAAACGTCGAGCAGGGCTTGCCGTCCAACAATCCCGATGCGTTGAAATACCAATGCTGCCTGTTGATGGACGAATTTACCGCTTTGGGCGTAATTCCCGCCATTCAGCACGGTGTTTCTTATATTGCCGGTTATGGGCTGAGGCTGTTGCTGATTATCCAAACCCCATCCCAAGTAACTGACCTGTACGGCCGCGACGCGACGCGCACCTTCTTTACCAATTTCGGCTGTCAAATCGTCTATCCGCCACGCGAACAGACCGACGCAGAGGAATACAGCAAGCTGGTGGGCTACGAAACATTCAAAACAAAATCTATTTCACACTCCTCCGGTAAAGGGAAAAGCCACAGTACCAGTACCAGTGATCAACGCCGCGCCGTGATGAATCCTGATGAGATGAAAATGATGCCGAAAAGTGACTGTATCATCAGTTTGGGCAACAGCCGTCCGATCTACGCTAAGAAAATCGTGTACTACACTGATCCGGTATTCGCCAAACGGGCGAACTGGGCATTACCGGAGATTCCGGTTTTGAACATCCATCTTGATAAACAAGCACCCGTCTCAGCTCCGAAAGCAACCTTTGTAACACCGGAGGAAATGGAAAGTTTCCACTGGTCGGATGCTTCCAATGCCGAAGAAATCGCCGGTGCCATTCTTGCTTCGATTTTGCCTCCGGACAGCCCGCCTGACTATATCGCGGCATTGATGCCCGCCCTTTTAAAAAATTGGGGAGAGGACTCATTGCCATTCATCAGGCAGTTTATTGGGGATTCCGTTCAAACAGCATAGAAAAGCGGTCTGTGAAATGCAGACCGCCTTATTTTTTATTTTTTCTATAAGGAAGTGGAAATATGAGCGACATTGACGACATCCGCAGTGCCTTGAGTTATATCGACTCACATGATCGCGATACTTGGTGGCAGGTTGGCGCGGCCGTTAAAGACGAGCTGGGCGAAAACGGCTACGACCTTTGGGACGAATGGTCACAACGCGCTGACAACTATGACAACCGTGCCGCCAAATCAACGTGGAAAAGCCTTAAACCGGGCAGCTTCAGTATCGGAACGGTGTGGAAGCTGGCGCGGCAGAACGGCTGGCAACCTGCCAAGCCCTACACACCGCCAAGCGTGGAAGAACAGGCGCGGCGCAAAGCGGAATCGGAGGCAAGGCGGCAGGCGGCGGAACAGGAGCGGCAGCAGACGCAACAGAGGGTGAAAGGCACGGCACAAAAGATTTGGAATAGTAGCCGCCCCGCTTCGTTGAGCCATCCCTATCTTGCCGCCAAAGGTATTACCAACCCGGATGCCATCACTGGTCTGCGTCAAAACGAATATAAGGACAACGACAATCTGATTATCCCCGTCCTGTACGAAAATGAAATCGTCAATCTGCAATCCATCAACCAAGACGGCGGCAAACGCTTCTTGGCAGGCGGTCAGGTTCAGGGGGCGTATGCCTTTATCGGCAAGGCCGATGATGTGGAAAAAGTCGGTGTCGTCATGGCGGAAGGTTATGCTACGGCGGCAAGCATCTACGAAGCCACGGGCAAGCCCGTCATCATTGCTTTTGATGCAGGCAACATGGTTGCCGTTGCCGAACGTTTGGCACAAAAACTGCCTCAAAACGTCCCTGTTGTGATTGCGGTCGATAACGATGCTTCGCAAACCGGTATCAAAAAAGCACGGCAGGCAGCCGCATTGTTGGGCGATCGTGCTACGGCAATCCAACCTGAATTTTCTATGACGCTGATACAACAGTATCAGAAAGGCAAAGGGGTCGATGAAAAAGGTCGCCCCCCTTTGCCGAGCGACTTCAACGACCTGCATCAACTGGCGGGACTTGAGACCGTTCGCCAGTCCTTTAAAGAAGGTGTCAGTCTCAACTTAAACCCTGACAACAACCAAGATCAGGCTATCGCCGACGAATTGAGAGAATGGCGGGAAAGGGCAGAAAAAGCCAAAGACAACCGTACCGAACCAAAAAACTTGGAGAACACGATGAATCCCAATAGCAAAGACGACATTATGACGGCTTCGGCCGTTGAGGCAAACAGTGTCGAGTTTGACGGCCGCAGTCAGACTGTCAATGAACCCGAAACCGCCCAAAACGCCCGCTCCGGAAAACAACCCCGGATAGAACGTCCCGAAACCGAACACTCGGAGCCGGTTCAAGACTCAGAGAAAAAGGCGTACTCAGGCAAACAACCCAAACCGGAAACAGATATTCCCAAAACCGCAAACTCGTCTGAAAACACGAAAGAAGCGCGCAAAATCATTTTAGATCTGCAATACCGCATCCCCGACAACATCAAAACACGTTACCACACCGTAGGCGGCAAATTCTATTCCGTTTCAGACTACAAAACAGTGCTGTTTGAAGATAAAGGAAAACAGCTTAAAACCGCCCTGTCCGATCCGCAAACGGTCAGGGATATGCTGGAAGTCGTCAAGGCAAAAGGTTGGGACAGCATCAAGTTGTCGGGCAGTAAAAACTTCCGCCGGGCAATGTTTATTGAAGCCGCCGCCCAAGGTATCCGTACCAGCGGGTACAACCCGACCGCTGCCGATTTGCAGAGGGTGGAAGAATTGCGGGAACGTTATGCACAAAACGGTATTGCGCCAGAGATAGTGCAGGAACAGGAAAGAAGGCAACCGGACGCAGCGCAGAAACCGCCAAAGCAGCCTGATCCCGAACGAACTCAACAATCGAACCCGCAACACGAAACCGGCAAGTCTGTCCAAGAGCAGGAACAGTCAAAACCGGATGTTGAACGAGAGGAGCGCGTCCATACACAACCTGATGCAGCCATGTTGTCTGCCGCCGACCGCCTGAAGGCACAAAATACCTTGCCGTCCGACAGTGCCATCAATGTTTCGCCACGAGCTGATACCGACATAGACGTTCCGGTTCACTCCATTGGTCAGGAAGAAATCCCCGCCCAAGTGCTACATCAAACCGATAATATGAAAGCGGCCGCACTGGATACCGGTTTAATTGCGGCAAAAGACAATTATATGCAGAAGGCGCAAAAGTTGAGTAAGCCGAATCAGAAGAAACTGGCATTTTACGAACGTGGAGTAATGGATACGTTACGCGGTCTTGAAGGAAATGTTCGCACCCAAGCCCTACGGAACTACTACGAGCATACCGCCAAACAGATGAGCGGCACAAAGCTGAAACTACCCGATCCGATTCAGATTCCGTCTCCGGAGCATGCACGACAAAACGATCGGCAGCATCAGCACGGACGCTCCCAAGAGCCTGAAGTGGAAATCGACCGCTGATTTTTCTGACGGTTTACCTTACAGCCTGAAACCTTGCGGTTTCAGGCCGTTTTTTTCTTGGAGGCAATATGGCAGAGAATGAAAACAAGCAACCTGCGGGCAGCAGACGAATGGAAATCCTGCAACAGTCGCTGGCAAAGAAACAGGCGGCGTTCGACCAACGGCTGCAAAACCATTTCGACGACGTTCGCAGTGCGAACGGACAACCGCTCAACGACAAGCGCAACGGACAGGCAACATTGAACCGCTGGGAACGCCAAAACGACGGTTTGCGAACGGCGGACAAGGAAATTGAGAAGACCCAACGCGCCATCGAACGCGAACAGGCGGCGATCGACCGCGTGAATAATGCCGACATCCCCGAATTTTTGAAACCGATGATCGAGTCCGGCGAAATTACCCAATGGCGCAAATTCCCGAACCGCTTTTTCGTCAGCGGCGTGGAGAAAGCACGCATCATATGGGATAAAGACAAGCAGCAGTTCGGCTATGCCTACCTGCAAGGCGTGAAAGGCGAACAGTTCACCAAATTCCGCGACACCTATAACCATATCCTCGCCCTGCACCGCCGGGAACAGGAGCGCAAGACCACGCCCGAAACCGAAAAGCCTGCACCGGAGAATCGCGAATCTGAAAAACCGGCACAGCAGGCAGAAGAAAGGCCGTCTGAAAAGCACTATTCCGAAAATATCATCGACCGGCTGACCGAATATCACGGCTGGACGAAACAGGATGGCATGACGGCGGAAAAAACCTATATGGGCGAACAGGAAGGCGGTTCGCTGAATCCCGAAGGCAATATGACCATGTATGCCCGCCTAGATCGGAGCGGGCGTTATCTCGCCTTGGAAAACGGTTGGGATACGGCATTTGATATTGACACACGCAATACCCGTCCCGAAACGGCTGCTGCCGTATTCAATCTGTTTGCGGAACGCGTAGTATCCAAAATTCCTTTTACGGCAAATGACGTAACGGAAATGCTGGAGAACGCCAAGTCCGAAAATTGGATTGCAGACAGGCTGGAGGAAAGCGGCTATGCCTATGTTTCTGCAACACCGGGTTATTGGGATAAAAGCGTAGGCCGCTACGACATCAAAGTCTCGTTTATCGAAAATGAAGCCCACGTTACCCAAACCGAACGGCAGAGCGGCAATTCCGAATACTTCAAAATCCCCGTACGGGAATCCGACACGGTTGTGGATGTTGTCGGACAACGGGAACAGGCGGCAAGGGAAAACAGTCCCACCCCCAAGTCCGCCTCACCATCTGTAAAAACAGAGAGGCCGCCTGAAAAGGAGGCACGGCAACCGGTGCAAACCTTGGAAGAACGTTTGCTGGTAGCGAAAGAACAGTATGGCCAGCGGTTGTCTGATATGAACGCCGACGGGCAGAAAAAGCACCGAATTTTGGAGGCGGGCATGGAAAATCTGATTCAAGGCCTGCCCGAACAGACGCAGATGCAGGCGCGTCTGAATTTCTACAAAGCTCAATACGAGCATATGGGCGTAAAAAACGAACCGGAGCAGCCTCCTGAGCAACAGGAACTGTTTTACGGAAGATAACGATAAGAAAGGTCGTCTGAAACCATGTTTCAGACGACCTTTTCCTATTAGGACAGATAGATGAGTAAGGACACAATTGAAACCGACGAAAAACGCCTTGCCCTGCGCGTATTCGGTTTAACCGAAGGCGAATTGGCAGCTTTACGCGAAATTGCCTGTAAAGAATACGGGAAACCCAGTGTATCGCTGCTTGCAAAAAATATGCTGAAAGCCCGGTTGGATGCACCGGAGGAACCCGAACTGGTCAGACTTCCACCGCCCAAAGGCAATAAGCGGATTACAGTCCGCCTCCCGGAAAAAGACCGCGCCTACCTTGAGGCCGCCGCTAAACAACATAAAAGCAGTGTGAACGACATCGTGCGCGATATAGTCCAGTCCCACGTCCGTAACCATCCCATGTTGTCTGCCGCCGAAGTCGAAGTTCTGCACCAATCCAATTACCAGCTTGTTGCCATTGGCCGCAACCTGAACCAAATCGCTCGAAACCTCAACATGGGTGAAGGCGTTTCACTTACATCTGACCAAATCAATACCCTTTCCCAATTCATCAAACAACATACCCAAAGGGTAGGTGACGTACTGCGAACCAACCGTAAACGCTTGTCTGAATAGGAGCAAACCTATGTCCCTGTACCGTAAAATAGACGACTGGTTCTTGGGCTACAAAACCCGTTCCGTCCGTGCAAAAGATTCCGGTATCCCCATCCCAAAATCCAAACACCGGACAAACTCCCGCGTTCCGCTCAAACCGGGCAGCGGTTTGGCCAACCTAACAGCCGCAGCAAAAAAACACCCTGAAGTCATGGTTAAAATCCCCAAGCGTCTTAGCCGTAACTCTAACGGTATGCAGGGCATACGCAACCATTTAGACTATATTTCCCGAAATGGTAAAACTACTGTCGAAAATCATTCCGGCGAAAAGTTAAATGGAAAGGAAGCTGTCAAATCACAGCTTAATGACTGGCAGAAACTTAATATTCCCGAAAGAGGCAAACATAGGGAAGCTCTCAATATCGTCCTGTCAATGCCTGCCGGAACACCTCCACAGGCGGTATTGAATGCCGCGCGCAATTTCGCTTCTGAACAATTTGCCGACCATCAATACCTCTTTGCTTTGCATCACGAATCTGAAAAAGAAGGTGAACCCGAGCATCCCCATGTCCATTTGTGTGTATTGATGAGAGATACTTACGGGCAGCGACTTAACCCACGCAAAAACGATCTTTTTGAATGGCGAGTACGGTTTGCCGAAAAACTCCGTGAGGAAGGCGTAGAGTGCGCCGCCACCAAACGACAACACAGGGGAAAGATACACAAAGCCGAAAACAGCATAGTGAAAGCAATGAAGAAACGCGGAGCAACCCCCCGCATTGAAAAGCAGCGGCTAGAGGAATTGAACCAAGCCATCAAGAACTTGGAACGTCCAACACATCCCCACATTCAGAAAGTCATGCAGACACGCGGTTACATATTGGCCGAATACGGTCTAATCGCCAAAGAACTGTATAAGATGGGACACAAAAATGAAGCCCGGCTTATCAGTAAACTGGCTAAGGATATGGTCGGACAGCCTCTAAGCACCAAAGCTCAACAGGAATACGACCAAAAAGTCAGACCTCAAATGCAACACGAAACCCGTTCTTTCAAGCAGTCAAATGTTGAACAAGACAACGACCTCTCTCGTTAAACGATAAAGCAAAAGCCCTGCGGCCATACAGACATCTGTATGGCCGCAGGGCTTTTTTTATAGTCAATTAAAAACAAAATAGCACAATACTCAACTTTGAAGGTCTAACCATGGCATACTCTGCGGACTTAAGAAACA
>ERZ773062.407-NODE-407-length-24076-cov-26.104950_pt1 | contig 24076 bp, 35 predicted proteins | sample MGYA00580626_ERZ773062 | MGnify/ENA primary metagenome ERZ773062 (study PRJEB29015, sample SAMEA2738003) | human oral metagenome | biome: human oral; feature: human-associated habitat; material: dental | place: China | collected 2058 ... | reverse complement strand
CAAAATCCAGTGTCCGCAAGGACGTGCCGGTTCGACCCCGGCCGCCGGTATAGTACTAGCCTAGTAGAAAGCTTATTCTACTAGGCTTTTTTAAGATTTTTTTGATTTTCTCTCCCAAAATCTCTCCCAAATTTATATTCTATTCATAATTTGTTCAACCTCTTTAAACTCTTTATCAATCTTTTCAGTAAGTGTATGACCATAAACTTGTATCAACATTTGGATATCTTTATGACCTAAAATTCTAGCCACAACCCCCATATCTATATTATTATGAAGTAAATATGAACCGTAAGTATGTCTAAGTCCTTTAGTCGTTATTATTGGTTCTATATCAAGCTTTTTTAGTATTTTTTTCAAAGCTTTGTTTACTGTAGCTACTGAAGGAATACCATGTTCTAGACCATAGTGGAAGAAAAGAAATTCTTCTTTGTTTTTTATTCGTAGTAATGAGTTTATTCTTTCTCGTTCTTTTATCATGTTAGAAAGAGCAGCAACTATTTTATCATCTATTGGTATATATCTTTTAGAAGATTCATTTTTAGCATTTGTCCATTTCCATGTTGATGTATTATAACGCTTATATGTATGCAAATAATGTTCATCTAAATTTGTATCATTATTTGTTAATCCAATTATTTCACCATATCTCATACCTGTTTTTGCGATTACATAAATAACATGATTGACCACTGAATCTTCATAATTTAAGTTATTTTCTAAGTATGAAATTAACCTATGATAATCCTCAACACTATGAATATATTTTTCATTTACCTTTTGCCCATCTTTTCCAGCAAATAATTCTACTGTTGAAGTAAAATCATCAATAACGATTTTATCTGATTGTGCTAATTTGATGATTTTTCTGATTACTGAGTTTATTCTACTAAGATAGTCATAACCAACTGTTTCTCCATAAACATTCATAATCCTTTGATATTGGCTTGATTTAATATCAATAATAGGTTTATCACCAAAAAGACGTTTTAAGGTTTCTCCATAAATTTGGTAATTTTTCTTTGTCTCTTGAGATAATTTTTTCTTTGGTCGAATTTTTAAATCATACCATGTTTGAAACCAATCATAAAGAGAAGTATATCTATCAAGTGTATATCCCTGTCTTAATTTCCGCTGAATTTCTAATGCAGTATTCTCTGCCTCTCGCTTGGTATTAAATCCTGACTGATATGAAACAGTCTTACCTTCATTATCTCTAATCTCAAAAAAGAAAAGACCTGATTTTTGGTCTTTTCTAATCCGTGGATTGAATTGAGGAATATACATATTTATTATTTCCCCCTAAAATTTTACATGAAGGATTTCCTCAACGATACTGACCGGAACTGCTCCTAAACGTTTATTGCTATAAAATTTAAAACCTTGACTAACAAGAAGCGTTTTTGCTTCATGAATAACCTTTCTAGCAGTACCTTCTTTTAAACCTTGATTAATAAGATCTTCTTTAGTCATTAATTGTTTTTCCATTTCTTATCCTTCCTTTCTCACATTTTTAATCCCTAAAATGCAATAACCATCTGATAATCCAGTAAAATCTTGTAATTTATAAGTAACAGCAACCATTAGTTTACGACCTGTTAAGCGTTTTTCTTTAACCTCACATAAACATAAACAATCACCAACTTGATAATGCCTATCGTTTTTACGTAATTCAAAGTTTTTACGGCCACTAGCCACATCATCAAAAAAACAATGAGATAATTTTATTTTATGAGTTGTCATAACTCTCCTTTCAAAACTATAAAGAGCAAGTTCCTTCAAACTTGCTCATACGTCGCTTCAAAAATAACTTGCTTCACTGTCCAAACTTCATTATCATTACCGACAACTAAGTAATCACCATAATCAAAATGAAATTGTCCTTCAAGGGTTTGAACAGTGCGATCATCATAATTGAGACGTTCTTCATTTCTTAACACATCTTTATTTTTTTCAACTAGCTGAATAGCATAAGCTGGGATAGGTTTTTTAACCCATTTCATAATACCTAATTCAGCACATTTTTCTTTTGTTAACATATCAATACTCCTACTTAAAATCACTCATCTTCCTCATCATCTGCTAATAAATCTACAAAAAAAGCTTTAAACTTATCCCCTAAAGCCAAATAAACAGCAATTATTACAGTAATAGTCCCCAAAATGATTTTCTTCAAATTGATACCGTCCCCCGTTTCTGGTAAAACATTTTGCTGAACAGTATCATTTTTTGAAGTATCTTCTGAAAAAAACTGCTTATCACTTGCAGAAGATGAAACCGTACTGTTTTCAGATACAGATGACAAATCGCTTTCAGTTGTACTGGAATCAGCAACATCAGTATTTGACTCTGAATGTTGCTCTGAAACATTTGGTTCTGATACCCCAGAAGTATTGGCTGTTACATCACTATTTGCCCCAGTTGTTATACTAGTTTCTGCCTCAGTTGATACATCATTTCCCTTAGAAGAATCGTCACCAAGAGCTGTATCTGAATTTTCTAATGAAGACTCCACACTATTTTCAGAAGGCAAAACCTCACTTTCATCAGTAGTAGCACTACTTGAATCAGTCGTATCATTCCCTTCTCCAATAACAATATCTCCAACTGTTTCATCAGTATTAGTATTACCATTATCAGCAGTTACTAAAGCTTCACGAACATCACCTGATGATACAACATCATCTGCCAAAACTGTTCCTACTCCAATCAAAATTGAAGCAGAAAGCAATACAATAGAAAAAATTGATTGTTTTTTCAAAAACATAAATTAAACTCCTTTTTTTCTTTTTAAATTATTTTTTAATTGCAAACGTATAATAACTAGCTGGACTGCATACACGGTAATGCACCTTATTTTGAACACCAGCATAATTTAATTCAGAAATTAAGAAAGTGCCATCACTATTTACATATTCCACAAATGCAACATGGCCATAATCTGCCAGAGTACTATCAGCACCACCTGCCGTTGACATCACAGCTCCTTCTTTAGGAGTACTAACTTGTTTCCAACCTCTGGCCACCAAAGAAGACACCCAATCTTGACCATTGCCTAAATAATTATAAACAGCTGAATCTGTTGTAATACCAGTATCCTGAAGGCGATTAGCCACATACCAAGTACACTGCCCGACAGGATAACTATTAGCCCCCATAGTTGTCATAGTTTTAGCTGATGGCTGTCCATATTTTAATTTTCCTTGATAGCCACTTGGCAAGTCGTAGCTATCTGCGACTGGACCAGAAGTGCCATGAGACGTTCCAGATTTCTTTAAAGAATCTTTAAAAACAGATTCCCACTTCTTAGCATCTTTCTTCAACTGATCCGCTTTTGTTTGACCATCTGATAAAGCCACACCTTCATAATGTTCTGAAAAATAAAGAGCGGCTTCACCTGCGTCTTTTGCCGATTGTAAATAAGCCTTAACCTGACTATAATGTCCTTCCAATTCCGTATGTAAAAGAGCCATCTCTGTCTTAGAATCTAAGGTACGACTTGGTGCTCTAGCCCAACGATCCCCATTAACCTTTGATGACCAGCCTGACCACTGCAGATAACCAGCAACACCACCGCCAGAATTAACTGCTTTAGGATCAAAACCAGATTCCCTTTCAGCAATCGCCAGTACCCCGGAAGTCCCTTGAAGAGTTGCTTTTTCAACAGACATCAAGTGATTAAAGATAGCTAAAACATCTTGTGCTCGTTCTTTAGAAACACCACCTTTTTGTGCGACTTCTTCAACGGTTAAAGTGGTTTCTAAGTTATCACTGTCAGGCTCTGAAGAATCATTAGAACCTGAAAACAAAATCGCAAAAGTAGAAATAAAAACAATGAAAAGAAGAATAAGAGGTGCTAAAACAATGCGTCTAATATGTTTACCCATCATTTTCTCCCTTTAATTTTCATCTCTTCACGTTTGCGTTCAACAGTCCCACGAAGATTTTTCATAGCATTAGTCTTTCTTGTGAGACCTTTAGTCGACCGTCTTTCCATTCTCATCTGACGTTTTTGCCTATCGTAGTTCTCTGCAAAACGAGACTTCGGTTGATAAGTGTCTTTTGCTTTTTGCAAGTGTTCCTTGGCCTTATCTGCATAATGGCTACGCGCTCCTTGACGATCAGACAAACCAGCTCCAGCATACTGATAGATATGGCCTTGCACACTATGACGTGCTGCAGTTACATTTGATTTAAATCGGCTCAGAGACTCGCCTAAACGTTTTTGACGTGCTCGACTGCGATAAACCCCAGATTGATAACTTTCCCCGCGATTTTCTGCCCGTTTGCCAGCACGGTGGGCAACCAATTCCTGTATCTTTTCTTGTGCTGCCGCTTTAGCCTGACCAGCTGCTTGACGAATCCTTTGAAAACCTAAGCCTGCTGTATGCTTAGCAGCCCCAACACTTAAACGACCAGTATTTTTTAACCGATCAAGTGCTTTTGACGTTACATAACCACCAGCAACACCTGCTCCAAGCATACTAAGCTTCCGGATAGGATTCCGATAAGACAGCCCTCTAATTCGACTACCGACCCTATCCATAAAGCCACTAGCCCGACTTACTGTTAACATTTTAATCAACCGATCACGCTGTCTCCACATAACCCAAAGTACCAAACCTTTAAAGAACGTTTGGGCAAAATAATTGCCAGAAAACATGCCATTAACAATTGCTGTCAAGGTACTATAGAAATACAGAAAGAGGGTTGCAAAAAAGCCAACGAATAACGACAAAGCAATAGCTCCAAAGAGATTTTTAAAGAAATTGACTAAGATATTTTCAAAAGTTGGAATTAAGGCCATAACCAAAATAAAAGGTGCAAACAGCAAAAGGAAAAGAAAGACCAATTTCAAAACAAAAGCCATCAATCCTAACAACACCAAGGCAGCCCCCATAAAGAAAGCATCTAAGTCACCCCCAAAGGCATAAGCGAACTTTTGCCCCCAAGCATCTTTTAACATAGGAATTTTGACGTCTTCTTCAGAACCAACAAAATCTCTAATTTTAGTTCCATCATCAAATCTAAATTCATCATTACCCGATTTATAGCGTCTCAGAGCTTTCATCTGATCCGTTGTGACTTGATCAGACGTGATATTGCCCGCGTCATCAATATGTTTAACCTCTGCGTTCATATAAACATATGGCTTCCAAATAGCCTGAATAAAATAGCTATCTAAAACCTGATTATCCGTACTGTAACCGACTTGAGCCTTATTTAAGCTAGATACAGATTCAGTCGCGACACTAGACACTGCTTCATAAGCTGTTTGAGCCATATACTGACCACCAATCTGACTAAAAAAGAGCAGGGCAACACCATAAACCACAAAACTTTTGAAAAGACTGCCAAAAAAACTGCCACCAGCCATATGTCTGGCATAAGCATAAAAGACCATAACGCCACCAATTAAAGTCATCAGGCTAGACAATAAGGCATGAAACAAAGCAGAAGAGCGTCCAATAATGACCCCAATATAATCGTCTATACTGCCTGTTCCTGCTGTTGATGTAAAACTGTAAATTGCAGCACAGACCTTGAAAATCATTTTCCCCGGCCAAAAAGCCGCTTGAACCAGTGAATTGATAAAATAAAGAGTTTCTGAAGCTAAACCAACAGCGTCATTGCCAAACCAAGCTTTAGAAGTGTAATCTTCCAAGTGGTCTTTAGAGTCGTTATACGTCAGGCCATAATTGAGTTTTTTCTTTAATTGATTAATCCCGCCAGTCTTACTTTTCGTTAGGCCTTCTTTTTTAGAGGCCTTTGACACCTCATCTTTTGTTAGTTTCTTCTTATCATTCTTCTTTGGCTTCCCTTTTAAAGCTGCCTCTGCTGCAGCAGCATTTGACCCTAAGCTTGTTTCTGCCAAAACAGGTGCAGTCAAACTAAAAATTAAAAAAACGAAACCAACAAGTGTCAAAGCCTTTTTAAATGTCATACAGGATCCCCCTTTCTAAACTGCTTTCAATTTCGTTTCAACCGTATTAAATAGCCGTGTAACTTCTGAAAACATCCCATCAACCGTAATCCGTTCCCGACGGCCAAAATTATCTAAATAGACGCATTGACCCATTGTCATATTACTTAACCAATCACATGTTGTCTTATTAGGAGTTATCCTTAAGTAATCTAAAACATCAGTCACTTCAGACGGCTCCAAAAAAGCAAAAATAGTTCCAAAACCTGTTGTATCATCATCAGATTCCATATCATGTACCGACTGAGTTCCAAATAACAGGAAATTATTTTGTGCCCGGCCAACACGACGCATTTCCATCAAAATCCCACGGCCAACCGGTGTTGTATTAAACTGCCAAGCTTCATCAACTGTTACCATAGTTTCAACCGTCACATCACGTTGTCCAAATCGCTTACAGAAGTAACCTAAAGCATACAGGACAACCATAGACTTTTCTTGCGATTTTGTAAGAGCAGCGGTTTCACTTTTTGGTAAGTCCAAACCTTCAATTTCCAAAATTGTAATTTTACTGGTCATGTCAATAGAAGGATTTTTACCATCTGAAAAACACAAAGACAAAATCGAATTTTTAGATTTAAATTCCAATGAAACACCGGCATCTCGAACTTCTTTTATATCTGATTGCTGCATATCTTGAAAAACATGCAACATTCCAACTTGCTCTCCTTGTTCCCGTCTCTCCAAAACACGGCCAATTGAAGCTAAATAACCTGTTTCAATCAAATCAGAATTATTCATCAGAACCGAAGCGATCATAGAATCTGCCAAATCAATCGCTTCCTGACCTTCCAGAAAGACAATAGGATCTAGTACCCCATAATTTTTAGGATCTTTAGCATCCAAAGTCACAAAGTGAATCGAACGAATGTACTTTTGCAAGGCTGGAAACTCATCTTTTGCTTCTAGCTCTTGCAAAACTTTCATATACTGCCGTCGCATTTCTTTTTTAGGATCAATATAAAGGCATTGCATTTTCAATAAACTGTGATACAAAAAAAGTAGTTTAATTAAATAAGATTTACCGGATCCCGTTTCACCAATCACACCAACATGTGGATTAGACGTTATCTTACCTTCAACTCCTAATTTATTAGCTTGAAAAAGGTTAACATAAACAGGATTAGCACTGGCAGCAATCGCCTTTTTATAATCCCCCTGCCAAGATTTAATTTGATTATCTACCCGACCAATAGGGAAACCTATATCTGTTCCCACTTTACGACTAGTGAAAAAAAGATTTTCACAAAACGACTGTAAAGACATCTTTTGAATAAAATCTTGATCATATAACGTCAAAACTTCAGTCATACGCGTTTTATACATAAGGTACAACTGATCCGCATTTGCTCGTACAAGACCAACTCCCGTAGACCGCAGTGCCGTATACAAGACTTCAAACTTAGCCTTTAATTCTTCTAAAGATTGTGCTGTAATCACTAATGTATGCAAGTATCGTATGATATCATTACCTTCATCAATATTAGTTTGTAAATCTTCCAACAAATACTTACTACGAACAGTTGTCGTTTTTTGCATATCACCAGCTTCATCAGCTTCTTCAATGGTATTTCGCATACGACGTCTAGCACGACTAGCTTGACCGCCAATTGAAAAAACGCCCTTAGGCGTTGAAAATTGTAAGTTAAAAATAGATTCTACCGGAAAGTTCAAATTTTGAATCTCTTCTGAAAGATGTAAATAACTAACATTTTCAGGTAAAGAGCTAATCGGTAAGAAAGCGACATAAGAAGAATCATCAAAATTCTCCAACTTGATAATATTAATATTTTCAAATCCAATATTCACTTCATCAAGGTTTTCAATATCACTTTCAACCAAGCCAATTTCAAATTTTTGATCAAAACTCATACCACGCAACCACTGCAAACGATTAATGAAAATCGTCTCCCAACGTTTTAACGGTCGTGCATCTAAAATAGATAACTGACTCTCAAGCACTGTTAATTGGGCTTCATAAGCCTTATACCAATCACAAGGTACTCCCTCAGCTAAACCAAACCAACCTAACGTTTTATTCCTAACCGTTTTATAAGCTTGATACGCGACTTCTTTCAAATCCTTTGAAATATGGATACTTCGTAATGGAACCACTAAATAGTGCTTATAATCATAAAGTGTTCCAATAGAATCATAAAGATACTCCACCATATGATCTAAAATCCACTCAGCCAAATCAGCTGTATCCGATTCCCAATCAATATCTTCAATCAATCGGCCAAAACGCTCTGACAAATCTTGATCAACAGGTACCGTCCGAATTGAAAGATCGTGATAATAAGACATTTCTGATAGGGCAGTAAAATTCAAAGATTTTATCTCTTCTTTTCCTGCCCGATCAACCGAACTAACAATTTTAGACGGAATTTCATACACTGCTGAAACTGAACCGTCCTTTCGCAAAATCAAGTTATCCCGTATATCCCAAATCTGATTCAGCATAGTATCATCGTCATATCTTAATACTTGTTTCCAACCCACTTAATCACCCCTTACTTTTTAATCTTGTGACTGTTCTAGGACGTTTATAAATTTGTCCTTTATTAAGATAAATCTGATTTTGCCTCAGACCAAAACGAAAATAGAAAATCAAATAGTCTTTTAAATATTTCAGTAACGATTTACCATCAACCCGCAGTTCCGAAAAAAGGCCAGCCAAATACCAACTTAAAAATCCAGAAGCTGTTATTCGTAAGCCAAAATCAACACCACTAGCAACCATTTTTAAAAATTTTGATAGGATAAAATACAGGATAACCGTATAAATAACCTTTGATAATTTCAAAGCTGATGGCAAAGAAAAGTCATTAGAAATCCGTTGAATCCAAATTGGCTGAGACAAAGCTTTCGTATAACAATAAAGCCTCTTATCTGACAATTCTTCTAATTCCTTAGACACTTAGCCTACCTCCCAATACTCTTAACTTTATCCCAAATCGCCCCAACTTGTCCCAAAGCTGCTCCTGGATCTTTTCCAAACCAATAAGCAAAAGAGGCAATCACTATAGCTTTAATAATATCTGCCATAGAACCCTCACTAATCCCTTTAACAACTTTCACAACAGCATAACCGCCAATAATATAAATCCCCAAATGCATAAATAAATAATTGTATAAATTACCCAAATCCATTAATTTTCTCCTTTCGCATAACCAGACGGAATAGCATGTGTCAGTTTATCAACATAAAATGACTGCCCCTTTCTGGATAGGTTTAACGTAAAGTTCTCACTATGTGTAACCCCTGCAATTTCAAAGGTTACCTGTACATAAGCCGTAACTTTTTTGCTCTTATGTTCCTTATAATAAGCGTAATCAAGTGACTTATACTTAGCGCCAGTGATAGCTTTCAAACCATCAGAAATCAAATCAAGATTGCTTTGATCCGTCGTGTAATTATCAAAAAACAGCTTCACAAAATCATCTAATTTCTTACGTTTAGATTCCGTCACATCATCTTGACCGGCTAACTGTAATTTTCGACTCTTTTTATAAGCTTTAGTGTCTTTAAAGTTCGTTACCGCCTCAAACCAAGGCAAGCCACTCACATAATAGTGACCAAAACTCCCACCAAAAGGCACCGAAAAATTAACAGTTACCTCTTCAGGGTTATCTCCTTTACCTACTAAATAGTGCACACGATAAGTTGCTACATGATCCTTTACTGACTGACACCGTAACCAATCTAATTTACTAGGTATTTTCATTTGGCCTTGCGACATTTCAGCCGGAACAAAGTTATAATAGTCATCCAATTTTTTCTGACGCTCTTGTTGTTCTTCAGATTTATCTGGAAAATTAAAATAATCTCTGACATAATCATCTAGAAACATCTGTAAACGATAATCTACCTCAACCGTTGATACCTGTTTAGATACTGCAGGCTTTTGATGAAATCTAGCAGAGATATTTAAAACAATAGCTATCATGGCTAAAACAAAAAATAAAGCTAAACCACCAGCAAAAATTAAATTCATACGACGTTGGCTAATTACTCGCATTTCATGCTTTTGCTTTTTATTTTTTGACGGAAGAACCCTTTTCATCATTTTTTTTGCATTAAAAATCATAAAACTCCTTTCTACTAGCGAAATTGATTAATATAAAAGCCCTCATTAGTTTGCAAAAGGTAACCAGCATTTATATAATTGGCTACTAAACGAGGCCAGGAGCAAAACTTATAAAAGCAATTAACTAACTCTTCAGGCCCCAGTCCTGATAAAAGCTTTTGCACCGTTTCCACCTCATTTTTAGAACAAAACTCATAACAACTGCTGATAATCTCTCCAAAAGGCTTATGACGTTTCAGAAGCTCCTGAACAACATAATCATCACCATCATATAAACCCAAAATACACTTTTTCAAAGCATAAGCTTCTTGAAGTGTCATGACTCGATCAACTTCCCAATCAACAAAACCACAAACAAAAAAGGCATCATCTCTAATACCTCTTTCAGACATACGTTCTCTAACCTGTTCTTCAGTAAATCGCATTAAATCCAGCTTACACAGAGCTGAACTACTCGTTCCATCCCTAATTCTAATCATTGCTATCATAACGACTCCTTTAATAATCTTTCAATATCATCTACTAGTTCATTATAAGCAGGAATATCACCAATCACATCAAAAGCAGTTGATTTATCTAATAATTCTTCATCAACTGCTTTTTCTAACTCTCGTTGCATAAGACCACATATTTCACGATAAGATAAATTCCGTTCAATAACATCACACGAAGCAGTTAACACTTCAAAAACATTATCACCACTCAAAGCATAATCTCTGTCAAAACGTTTAAACCTCATATTATCACTCCCTCAAAAACAAAAAACGGTTAGCTTTTAACAACTAACCGCTTGCAATATTTCTACTGAAAATCTTCTAATTTATGACCAATAGCCAACTGAGCTTTATGAGACTTATTAACCTGCTCCTGTTGATAATAATAAGATTTTAAATGTTGTTTTAACATATCTAACATATAAGAAGGTAGTGTTAGACTTTCAGTGTTTTTTAACAAACCACTCAGTTCTCCAGCTTTCCCCCACGCTTCATCATACTTATACCCAATAAGCAACTGAGATAACTCTTGAACTACACTCAAAACTTTTTTATCTTGTTCATTTTTCGATTGTGGCATATTACACCTCTTTCTATTCTTATAAACTTTACTCTTAAAAACAATTAATTATTTTTAAGTCGAGTCGGACTACGATTTCTAATTAAAATCATCTATTACCTCCTACAACACCAATTCTGCATAACCTAACTTAACTAATAACTCTGCAACCCACCGAGCATTCTCACTCATCTGTTTAAGAGGTTTCGTTTTCAATTCATCAAAAAAAGGCTGCCTAGCTTCTTGTCTAGCAGCCTTTTCAATAGCATTCTGATGGTGTTCCTCACTTTTAAATTGCTTACCTCTAAAAAGCTTCACATATTTCAATTCAGAATCTTTTTTAGGTAAAATATAAAGCAACCCCCAATAATCAATAAACCCCTTAACCAACTCAAAATCATAAAAGGATAAATGTAATTCTTCATAACCAGTCATAAAATGTCTCCGCTGAATAGGACGATTAAATTTTTCGGGCACATTAATAGGTTTATATCTGTCTAACAATTTCTTCAAACTCAACTCCATTTCTCTGACAAATCTCCTCAGCTAATTTTGCATGATTCTTACTAAGATAGGCTTCTGAAATAATCTCTGATAGCTCATCTCTCTTAAAAACAACATCTGCAATTTTAAGCAACTTAAGAGCACTCGAAACTTGCCTAGTCACCCAATACTTCGTTCTTGCATAGTCAATTTGACGAGGTCTTACCACAAATTTAAAACCTGCCTGCGTTCCAAGCAAACCATCCCACTCACTATCATACTTACCATTCCAATCTTTAACTTCAAAATAATTATTAAGTATTCGAGCCCCAATTTGGGTTAAATCAGTTTCCATAGTGTACCACTCTTCCAAAACATCAAAAGCTTTCGTATCATGTAACTCCAATTCATAACGATTTTTTAAATTATAAACTTCATGAATATAATCTACCGATACATCTTTCAAAAGAGCTTGCTCATAATCCTTTTGATAAAACCGAATCATCAAAGCAGATTGACGACTACCAAAGTTTAACGTTAATCCTTGATTCACAAAACGCCCATCCACTTTTTTCAAGCCTTCAATCGCTGTAAAAGTACGCGTTTTTTTCATGATGATTTTATTATCAAAAACACGAGCTTTGATATCAAACAAATCAAGATTTCCTGTTTCCTTATAAAGCTCATCTAAAGCAATATCAAAGCGCGGGAAAGCTAAAAAATCTTCCAAGAGTCTATCTTTTCGCTCTTGTTCTGCAAAGAGAAAAACATCATGTAAAAAGCTAAACCAATCACGCCCCTGTTCCATCAAAATCAATTCCAATTCACGACATCCACCGCCTGTCAAATCAATTAATGTTCCAGATTCTGCCTTCTTCTTAGAATCCGAATACAATATTCGAATGGCACCATAAGTTACCATATACCGATAACTATATAGACTTTTCTCTTCCAGAAAAAAATCTGCTGGCTTTAACTTAAGTACTTTCGTTATAACCATCTTAAAATCTAATGTTTTAAACCTAATCTTCAGCCAGTCAACAGAGCCTTCCAACTTTGTTTCTGATTTTCGATTCAAAAAATGAAACAGCGTTTCTTCAAACTCTTTTGTAATTTTTCGTTGACCCTGCTCAATATTACGATAATTAAAATAGCTATAACCAATAATAGCGGCCATCTTACGCTGGGTAAAACCTAACTCAAGCCTAATCCGCTTCAAATCCGCATGACTAAGCACCGTTTATCACTCTCCTTTTTATCATTTGTGTTAATTTGAAACTTCTCTAGAAAGAGTAAAACAACAAGCTTTGAAAGGCTTGTGTTAGTTCTAACCCCCCTATTAGTATCGGGGGGTTATTGAAAAGCGTCGCTCTTTCAGGTCGTATCGAGGCGCACCGCTGCCTTCCCTTCGGTCGGCAGCTGCCCCTGACCCTACAGAACGACACTTTTCAAAAGCAACAAATAGCCTTCCCTAAGCAGCTTCATCTTCAGTAGAAGTATTAAAAAAGTCAGCAATAACAGTCTTATAACGCTGGTCACTAGCTTCTTTTGCCTCAAAAATAGCAATAATCATATCTGACTCAACGCCTGTAAAACTATATTTACCGGTATCATCACGAGCAAACGTATAATAATCGCCATCTTCAATCATAGTCACAACATTTTTAACTTGATTAAAACTCTTAGCTAAACGCTTAGCTAGACTATCCAAAGTCTCATGTTTTTTAGGTAATTGTTCAAACACAGTATCAACCGGCAATTCCTTAGCTTCTTCCAATGCCTCAGCAGTACTAGCAACAGGAAAAGCGACAAGATCATCAGGCAATACAGGCATAGCTTCAAAAGCCTCCAAAAAATCAAACCCTTTATCAAAAGGTACAAATGGTGCAAAAAATTCACCAGCCATTGTACCAGCATGTGCAAAATAGCCACGACCTTTAACCTTTTCACCATTAACTTCATCAATATTTTTAAAAATCTTATTACGGTTAGCGTCTCCAAAAAGCATAGTATAACCCGTATCTTCAAGTACACCAACAGACACACGAGCCATAAAGTTATCCCTCAAAGCCGTTTTAATAAATTCACCATCAGGGCGCTGCAGGCCTTCAATCACAAAAATACCGGCTTGACGGCCCTTTAAAATTAACTGAGTCAACAGCTGCACAACTTCCATAGATAACTTCATATTATCATCTAATAATGCCATAAATGCAGCCCATTCATCAAAAATAATAAACTTAGGACGCAAACCATAATCCGAATATTTTTTCCCAATACGATTATCTGGATGGTTTGCCATAAAATGGTAACGCTCAACCATATAAGCCACATTATCTCTTAGACATGCAACCATATCCTCTTTACTATAAAATACCCGATTTTTAAAAACAGGTGCTTTTTTCAATACTGTTAAATCTGACTCCTTAGGATCACACAAATCAACATCTGCCACCTCTGCTAAACCTAAAACGATAGCCATCAATAAAACCGTTTTACCACCACCAGTACCGCCAGCCACAAGCATATGAGGTTGGGAATCAAAATCCCACCAAACATCTTTCATCAAGCGTAAACCTTTTTTATCTACTTTGACATCAACAACATTTAACCGAGACGAAAAACGATCAATAGCCAAATGATAATAAGTATAACCTTTAATTTCCTTTCGATACATAAAATCACCGCCAAAAGTCGTTTCTAATTCTGGTCCAAGCTTCAAAAACTTTTCTTGATAAGCATTTCCTTGCAATTCAAAATAAACATCTACCCCAAATTTTCCTTGCTTTAAATAAACCTTAGGCAAAACAATCTTAGTTTTAGTAACTGTCCGTTTTTCTCTCTGTACTGTTCTTTCTTTTGTTTCATAATAATTATGACTAATCAAAAAACGACGTAACAAAAACAATGAACGCAGTCGAGCAAACCAAAGCACATGAACTTCTAATTTCAACACAATGATAACGACACATATTAAAGCCAATAATAAAACAATAGAAGAACCAGCTAAATATAAAAGAGGAGATTGTAAAAGCTGAAGGTAATGATAATAAAGAAATAAACCAACAGCAGCTAAAAAAGGTAAGAAAAAGAAACCTATCTGAAAGCTCCTGCTATATTTATACCAATTTCTAACACGTTTCCCTTTACAAGTATAAATATCATGAACTACCCAATAAAAAAGCTTTCTCACCATATTTCACCTCTAAAACTTTACTTATCTGGTTTAATCTCTTTAGTATTAGATTTACCTACATTAGATACAACAACATCTTTTGCTCGAATCTTAACACCACTAGTCACAACACGACGGCCATTAATCACCTCCGAATTAGACCAAAACCGAGCTGTAGGAACTACAAGCTTAACTTCATCATTATAATTTTTTTCAGGTGTCAACTGAATCACTTTAGCTTCAGGTGGTACTGTAACTGTAATGATTCCACCAGCAGCAGAAGAGTAAATTTTCACATCTAATGCTTCTAATTCATCTGTTTCACGACGTTTTTCTTCACCAGTAGATTCATCAAGGTAATCTTCCCATTTCATAATAGGAACCGTTTCTAAAAAATTAAGTGTTCCAAATGTTTTATCAAGATCAAATTTTTCAATAACATCAGCAGCATATTTCAAAGTCATAAAATTTCTCCTTTTTCAATTCTTTAATTTTTAATTACACGCATTTCTTCCGCTACAATGACATTTTTATTTTTGCGTCTACCTCCAAAACGGAAATGACGCCGTTCAATCCTAATCCCACGAGGAAAAACAACCTTTTGACGCCCTTCAGGAACATCAGACATTTTAAACCCTTCTACAATTAAAAAAGCAGAGGGCTCTTTACGACTGGAAATTTCAAAAACACGATAAGAGACAGGATTATAATCATTAGCCCTGACTTCTTCCATACCAGATACGAAAACATCATTTCCTAAAACCTCATTTTGGTCAACAAATACTTTAGTAATTTCCATAAACAAACCTCTTTTCTATAAACTAAAAAGACAGTTTAAAGACTTGTCTAGGTCTCATGTTATCCTTAAAAAATAGCTAACCAACATGACATCAACTATTTTCCTTGTTATAAAATTCTTCATCAAATCCTAATACACTCTAAAGACTTACTCAAATTTTCTTAATTTAACAGGTGCTCTCACCAATACCATATCTATATTCTCCTATTGCTTTATTTTTTCCTTCTCTGATAATATTACTTCTTCAACATCAGACAAAGCTTTTAGATAACCTGATTCTGCTGTAGACAATTTTTCTCCTTTCAACAATTTCTGCAAAATTGGCTCTCTCAAACGAGAAATTACCTGCTGTCCCAACTGCAATGTCTGATATTTACCTGCTTCAAAAATAGTCTTATCATTCATTTTCTTATATCCTTTCCCAAACACTAGTTTATATGCCATTTTTATTCCCTCTCTTTTAATTCCTGATAAAAAGCTTCAATAGCTCTCTTATAGGGCAACATCAAATAATAAGTCACTACTTTATCTTGTCTTAAAAACTGTTTACACAATTTTTCTAAACGACATAAACTAGACTGACACAATCTTTTCAACATCATCAAATCTGAAACATACAACCGAGACGAAAATAAAAAGTTATCATAAACTTTACGATAACTTGCCTTACAATAATTTAAATTAATTTCAACCATATCACACCTAAATACCAACTTTCTAATTTTCTTTACTTAACATTACATTAAACCGATATAAACAATTATAAGCACGTTGTTCCTGTATCTGTAACTTCATCTTCTCTACTCTTTGCCGTGCTTTATATTTTCTTTTTAAATCATACCATTGATAACTAACATAAACACTAAACCAAAAAAGCAGCAGCAGTACCGCGCCAAAACTATTTTCCATTTTCCTTAAATCCTTTCTAAATTATCATCAGACACGCCAAACATCAACTTTTCCCCATTTACTTAAAAAACGTAAAATATAGTCAACCAAAGGAGACTGCCAAGTCCCTTGATAAACTAAAAATTCACCACTAACAATATATTTTTCAAAAACTGCCAAACCAACATCAGACACTGACAAACCAAAACAAGTATCATACCTTTTACTAGACTGAACAAAAATAACACCTTCTGAATCATAATGAAAAGAAATATAATTATTCTTAGAAGCATTCTTTAGTGCCAACCGCAGACGATAACGATTAAACCACAATTTAACTTTTTCTTTAAAATCCATGCATAATACCTATTACCTTTCTTCCTTATTTAATAAAAACTGACTCACCAATCTTTGTACTCGCTCATAATCAGTAACTGATAAGCCTTCTGGTAAACAATCCGCCGTCGCAAGACAAAAAGGATAACCACCTAAATCAGCAATTCCAGTACTCATTTTCCAAGCACCTTCTCCATCAAGTATAACTGGATAAACAAAACAAATACCATTCATAGAAATCTCTAAATTAGTATTTATCCTTTTCAATTCTTTTTCTAAATCCATTTATAGTCTACTCACTTTCTTAACAACTCTAATCAAACCAAAACTCAATGGTCTTCATTATAAACTCCTAACTAAACAAATTCACTAACAAAACAATCATTCCAACAATAAAAACAAACCGACCAATACAACCCAAACAACCATTACCAATTAAACTCATCAAAATAAATGTACCTAAAAACGAAAGTATAAAAACCATAATCACTCCAAACTAAAAAAGCTATACTAATTTAGTACAACCCCACGTTTAAACCACTTATCCTTAAACTTTTCCTTCAATTTCGTATCAAACCCAAAAAGCATAGTTGTTAAAGATTTAGTTTGATACTTCCCACTAGCCTGATAATACAACTTTAGCTCCTCTTTAAAATCACTAATAAATTCTTTTAAAGCTAACCTACAGTTTACATCCAAGCTTGTTGTAAACGGATATAACGGTGACACTTTTATTCTCTCATCACCTTCAGCAATCACTTCAATACCATAAAAGCTAGGATAAACAATAATCTTTGGGTTATCTACATAAACACTCTTTTTCACTACTTTAATTTCAATCTCAACCACCTCTTCCAAAATTACTTTAAATTATTAATTCATTCAATAAACTTTTTTCTTATTCCATTTTAAAACAAAAAGACAGCTCATAAAGAACTGTCTCTACATCTAATCAGTATACTCAGATAACGACCTTTCAATATCTTTCAAAATACCACGAATTTCTTCTGTCTCTCTATACATTTCAAACTCACTTAATCTTTGATCAAATCGACTAATAGCATGAAGTAATTTCGATGAGTTATCGCTTTGTTTTCTATCTAAAAGCTCTTGATTTTTAACTTTTAAATCTGATATTTCAGCATGAAGGGCAGCATTCTGATGAACAACCTCTTCCATAATGTCTATCGTCTCCAATATCTCTTTTGCACGAGACGTATTTTGATACAAACTTTGACGAGCTATTTTTTCAGCCAACATTTCATCTCGAATATATGTCGTATCATTTTTAATAGATTTAGCCTCACTAGAAATTTTCTTCTCTAAATCTTCATGTTCTTTAGCCAACCCATCATGTTCTTTAGATAACCCTTTATTATCTCTAGAATTTGTAATAAGAACTCCTATAATCGCTCCAATAGTTGCTACAACACCACTTAAAGTAAGCCAATCCATAATTGAATATCCCTCTATCATATTTTTCCCCTATTCTATCATAATTTATCATTCCAAAAAATCTTTAATTTCTATTACAAAGGATATTTGAAATTATGTCCCTTAAAACAGACACCACTCATCTGCTTAATAAAATAAAAAAATGGCTTATCAAAAAAGATAAACCATCAAAATTATATTTCTTACTTTACTAAACAGATGAATCTGTCTAGCATGCGCTCATATCCTTGCACATTCATATCACTCTTCTATAACTACACTATACATTCCCTGTTTTTACGTATCTCTCACTCGTTATAGACTAGCTTACCGCCTAATCCAACTGCTCCATCTGTCTCACTCCAGTTTCACAGCCTTCATTTCCGACGCCACCAGCGCCAGCAGTTCCCCTTTGTTATCCGGTCAAAGAGGCAAAAAGCCGAGTACGTGAAATAATTATATCTTTAGTCATCTGCTCCAACCCCCTTTGACTTTTTACCTAAAATAACGTATAATCTAAGTGTCTAAGTTAGATTAGTGTGTTATTCAGTTCTGCCTGCAGAGTTGTCTGACGCACTTTTTTATTCAACAATTTTCAAAGGACTTTTAAAATCTTTTTGTTAATCTCATCTTTTTTATACTTGACTAATCATACTTTACAACCTTAGACAAGATTAACTAATTTTTTCTACAACATTTCTGTTGTTATTTATATAATACATCAATTTTGTTGTACCGTCAATAGTTTTTTGAAAAAAATTTAAAAATTTCTCTAAAGGACAAAATATGTTTCCAGAACGCCTAAAAACCCTACGTTTAGAAGCAGGGCTAACCCAAAAACAAATAGCTAAAAAACTACATATTAAACAACAAAGCTATTCAAGATGGGAAAATTCTGTATCTAAACCTAGTAGAAAAACCTTAGAAATACTCTCTAAATTTTTTGATGTTTCAACCGATTACTTACTAGGAAAAACTAATATTAAAAAAGAAATTCCCGAAGGAGAAGAGTTAGAAAAAGAATTAGACAGGGCTATTGATAACTCTGTCGGTTTTGAAGGAAAACCTGTTTCTGACAGAGACCGCGAAACTATCAAACGTGTCCTTAGAGAATATTTTGCCAACCAAAAAAAGAATACACAATAATTTAATATGGAATTATCAAAAATCGTCAAAGACCTAGAAAATCTTGGAGTAACCATCATTTTCTGTCCCCTTGAAGATACAAAGGGACAACAACTAGGAGCTTTAGACGATTCTTTTATTTTGATAGATGAAAGTTTATCCGACACTGAAAAAATCAATGTTATCTTGCACGAAATAAGTCATTACATTAACAAAGATACAGAAAATATTTTAAGCCAAAGTAATACTTTTGCCCATTATATTGAGAAAGAAGCAGAAGTAGAACGGATTATTAATTTCATGAATTTAATCAATGATGAATATCCAATTGACGAAAGTTTTAACTATCTTGATTACATGCATAAAGCTCTTATACCCGAAAAATATGAAAACATTGTAAAAGAAACCGCTTTTAAACTATATCATCAAAACCAGAAAGGAACTAACAAATGATTATAACAATACTTGGAGCTATCACAATTCTCTTATTCCTCTTTCTTTTCTTAAATCAAAAAGAAAAAGAAACTCAATTATCAAATGAAATAGAAGATTACCAACAAAAAAATTCTCAATTAAAACAACAGCTCAAAAATCTACAATACAATCAAAAACAATCTCAAAATAACAAGACAGAATCACTAAAATTCTCAAAAATTATTCCACTTCAAAAAAATTTAACCATTGATTCTTTAAGACTTAAAAATTTTAGACCTAGTAAAGATTATCAAGACGATCAACATTTCTTTGAAGATTTTTTATTGGATCCCAATCAACGACTTGATAGCCCATATGCCACTGGAAAGCGATTCGAATACTTCATCTCTTCTCTATACAGACTAGCTGGTTACAAAGCAGAAATAACCCCCATAAATGATAAAGGAGTTGACGTTATTGTCACAGATAAACAGGGTGAAAAACTCCTTATACAATGTAAAAATTATTCCATCACTAATTATTTTCCCAGCCTAGTTGGAGATGCAGAAGTAAGAAAACTCAATGGAACACCTCTTCAAGGAAAGAAAATGTTTATTACAACCTCTTTCTTTACAGGACATGTCAAAAAAGAAGATTATCCTGATATTACTTTTGTTGACAGACGTGGCTTATTTGTCTTAATTCAACAGCTAGTACCCGAATTCTACTCAGAATATCTTTTCAATTTAGAATTACACGATAATATTTTAGAAAAGTGTAATCGCTGCTGGAAGGGCATAATGATAAACAAAAAGAATAAATATGGTCAAGCCTTCAGAACTTGTTCAAATTATCCTAACTGTAAACACACCGAAAAAGTGAAAATAAACCAATATTAATCAGTTTTAGTTTTATTGAACAAAAAAACGACTAATTTCTTCTAGTCGTTATTTATTATCTATACTAATCAATTATCCTAGCACCATCTTTTATCAATTTTTGATATTTCTTAGAATCTTTTTTGACATACTTATCACCGTCTAATGTCAATACTTCATTCTTCTCATCATAAGCATATGACAACGTTTTATTATTGCCAGTAATTGTTTTTTTATCCTTATCAATAGAATACTGTTGATCAGTTTCTCTTGTCCACGTTAAAGTATCATCTGAAATTTTAACACGGAAAACCTTAGAAACTATATAATTCCCATGCCCATTAGAATAAAACGTATAATAAGTTCCATCCATATTAACATTCGAACAAGCCACCAATGCCATTGCTAGCCCAAAAACCATTAACAAAGTCAATATCTTTTTCATCCTAATCCAACCTTTCTTTGATAAAAAGCTTAAATCTCTCAATATCCCGCTCTGTTAATCGCCCCAATATGTCAAACCTATAACCATCTGTTATTTCATAATACCGAACCGTATCAATCCATGATGGTCTTTTTAAACCCGCTTTAAACCAATCAATAATTTCAAAATACTGTTCTTGAATAGCTTTTGATTTATTATTAAATTGAGACGTAATCTTTAATACTTTTAAAACTTCTTCATCAAATTTAATCAACATAACAGGACGCTTTTTTGACCCCATACCATCTTCAAAAGCAACATTAGCTACAAAAATAGTATATCGTTGTAAATCATCCATGAGTCACCTCATATTCAGGAAATTCTTCATCAAAAAATTCTGCTACATCTTTAGAATCAGCAAAATCTAATCTCTTACTTTCAAGTTTAGTTACTATTAAATCCTCTAATTCTTGATCTGTCATAATACTGTTTTCCCTTCTCAATTCAAAAGGCAATCCCTGAACCTCATCACTTTTCTTTAAAAACATCACAAAAGCCTCACCTACAGATGTTCCCAAATCATTATAAAGTTCAGAAACTCTATCATATAAATCCTTATCAATCCGCTTCTGAAAATTTCTTGTAACCATAATAACACCTCTTCATTTCATTTACAATGTTATTATACTACTTTTGCATGTAAAATTCAAAAAAAACAAACATATCTTAAAAATCAGATTCCATATAACCTAACTTCTAAAATATATTCTTTTAAAAAACTTTTTATCCCAAATTTTCTCCCAAAAATTATCAAAAATAAAAGTATTAATAGCCTCTAAAGTTTTTCAAACACTCTAAAATCAATAAACTTACTTAAAATAAAATATAGAAATATCGGCCGCCGGTATAGTATTTAGCTCTTCAAACGTTGATTGGTTTTTGAAGGCTTTTTTATTTGTTTTGGTCAACTCTCATCTTTTTAATTTAAATGTTGTAAACGATTTCTCACTTTATTATTTTCTTCTTCTGCCTTTTCCGCAACCAAATGACCATAAGTCTCAGTGATTTGCTTGATATCTATATGACCCATCAATTTAGCAACCGCCCAAATATCTACTCCTTTAGCCAACAATAAGCTGCAATAACTATGTCTCAAACCGGTACTACTCATGTTTTTAGGAGCAATATCAAGTTCTTTCAAAATACTCCTCAAGCGCTTATTGGACACCATTATTACTCTGAATACCATAAAAAAGATCTAAAAAAATGACATTGTCATCATTTGTTATATGATACAAATCTAAGTACTCTTTTTGAATAGCATGAAGATCATCTAGAACTTTTATTACTTTTGAATCAATCGGAACTTTTCTAACAGATTCTTCTGTTTTTGGTTTTGTCCATCTCCTTCTTACAGTATCGTAACGACGATAAGTTTTAATGGCCTGTTGTTCCCAAAGGACACAGTCCCAAGTCAAACCTGCTATTTCGCCCGTTCGTAATCCAGTTTTTAACTGCACATACAATTGATAAGGAACAATAGACTTTCTATAATCAAGATGATTTTCTAAATAAAGAGCTAATTTGGCATAATCTTTTAAACTATGGATATACCTTTCTTGTTTTTTCTTTGGAGAAGGACGACCAGATAAAACTACCCCTTCAACAAAATTAGTAACATTAATTTTATCACGTCTAGCAAAAACGAGAACCTTTTTAACCTCTGCATTTAAACGACTGACATTATCTCGACAATTCGTTTTTGCATAGGTATTGATAAACTCTTGATAATTACTGGCTTTAATATCACTAACCGGTTTATCTTGGAAATAGTTTTGTATAAATCTTCCACGCAGTTCATGTTAATTTAAAGTTGAATCAGATTTTCTTAACGGTTTAATTTGAAGAGTCATCCACTTTTCCTATAGCTGGTATAAAGTAATATTTCTATCAATGATAGTTCCATTTTTTAGTTTCATTTCTAAATAAAGTGCCTCCGATTCAGCTTCTTTTTTCGTTTTAAAGCCAGAATTAGAGGCAATTACTTTTTTGTTACTATCAAAGACTCTATAATCCCATAATTTCTTTTTTCCTCGCTGTCTATAGGAAATTGCCATTGTTTACCTCTTTCTAAAAGCGATAATCAAGACTTGCCTTGATTAGTATATCATACGTCAATCATAATTTCTCTAAAATGGCTTTTAAAATATTCTTTAGTCTTAGAAGCTAAAAATAAATATTTGCCACCTTGAGAATTAGGATATTTCACAAAACCTTCTGGATTTTTCTCAATATCAATTTGAGCTTTAATTTCCGGTTTATAGAGAACATTTTCTATGAACCAAGGACCGACTGACTGAAAGAAGCTCTAAAAGCTCATTCATGGACATATAACGACCTTGAGTGTCCCGTTTTTTCAAAGCATCATATTCAGACTTTTCTATAATGATTTTATCTTCTGGTAGAGCAATAACAACATTTTCTAAATACCTATGATATTCCTTTTCAAACAACTCTAAAATATCATCTGCTATCGTAATACTGATTTTCCCATAATCAGCAATATCTTTTATCACATTATAAGCATTTACAACACAAATGCTTATATCACTAGATAGAAACATTTCAATAACATTTGTTTCATTTCCAAAAGATACAGTATAATCACAAGCGACGTGATTCTTTATGAATGTAATGGCATCTCCCTTATTAGCATTTGGGTGCTTTACTTTGAGCCAATATAAAGAATTAATATAGCCATCCTGATTAATTTGGATATCAGTTATTCCAATCTTTAGAAGTTCTTTTTCGATTTTTTCAATATTTTGAATGCAATCAACGAATGAAATAAACAACGTATCACCTCAAAAGAATTCTTCTTTATTTGTCACTTCATAAAATCTCTTATCTTTAGGTCGTTTAGAAAAATATTGATATGTACCCGTGGTGCTAGTAAAAAAATCCTAGGTTATAGGCAAAGATAGTCTGCTCTA
>ERZ773062.404-NODE-404-length-24099-cov-14.124522_pt1 | contig 24099 bp, 24 predicted proteins | sample MGYA00580626_ERZ773062 | MGnify/ENA primary metagenome ERZ773062 (study PRJEB29015, sample SAMEA2738003) | human oral metagenome | biome: human oral; feature: human-associated habitat; material: dental | place: China | collected 2058 ... | reverse complement strand
ACAAACAACATACCCGTACCGATGAGGAAGGCTATATCGAGAAACTGCACATCACCCCCGCCAATACCCATGAGTGCAACCACTTGTCGCCTTTGCTGGAAGGTATAGCCAAAGATACGACCGTCTATGCCGACAAAGGCTACGACAGTAAGGAAAACCGGCAACACCTGAAAGAACATCGGTTGCTGGACGGCATTATGCGCAAAGCCCAGCGTAACCGTTCGCTGACGGAAGCGCAAACCAAACGTAACCGATATTTGTCGAAAACCCGTTATGTGGTCGAACAAAGCTTCAGTACGCTGCACCGTAAATTCCGCTACGCCCGGGCAGCCTATTTCGGGCTGATTAAAGTGAGTGCGCAAAGCCATCTGAAGGCGATGTGTTTAAACCTGTTGAAAGCGGCTAACAGGCTAAGTGTGCCCGCTGCCGCCTAAAAGGCGGCCCGGATGCCTGATTATCAGGTATCCGGGGAGGATTAAGGGGGTATTTGGGTAAAATTAGGAGTGATTTGGGGCGGAAATAGACGAAAACCTGTGTTTGGGTTTCGGCTGTCGGGGAAAGGGCTTTTTTGCAAAGGTCTCAAACAGGGAAATTCAGGAAATCCGCAAACAGGGTGATGTGCTGAAACAGCAATACGGCGACTTCCACGGTAAAGCTTATATGGCAGGTATGCTGAGTAAAGTCGCAGACGGGGGCGGCACTGTGGTTGACGGCTACGAATTCGGTCGCCGCGCCAATGTTGCCTACGAAAGCGGTAAAGATTCCGATTGGGATGCGGTAACAGGGCAGATTGCTAAGATGGCGACTAAATATGATCGACGGAACTTTAGCCGTTGGCGGAGGAGTCCGATTGGTAGGCGCATTGGCAGCAGGTTTCTTGCCAACAACAGGAGTCGTAATATTATCAGTAGTAGCGGGAGGAATTATTACATATCTTATCGGCAAAGCTGCTGATTATATTGAATCGGAAATTTCTAAAGGACAAAATCCGTTCAGCTTTTATAACGGTCCATCCAAAGGAAAAACAGAAGTTGCTTTTGTCGGCGACATCGATTTTTCTAAATATGGTGATGATACCTCAATGACTAGCGAGGGTATTACTCTGATAGACAACAAAAAATTCGGCAATCTGGAAATCAAGAGCAAATCCTTGAACATCATCGGTGAAGTCCATACCGAAGGCAAGCTGATTGTAGATAGCGAAAAAGTCGAAATGACCGACCTTAAAGCACTGACGCAGCGTGTCCAAACGCAAAGGGAACATACTCCGGAAGAGAACTTGGAAGCACAAAATGATGTTGAAGTCCAACAGAGGGAAAGTACGGACGATGATGCTCAAACCTCCGATAATGTTCTACCGGCAGTGAATGAAATCATGGTGCAATAGTCGGAATTGAATGTTCCAATTCAACAGGAAGGAGATAATACGGATAAATCTGAGGAGATAGAGGATCTTCAATCAGACTATTCCGTAATGATGGAAAAACAAGAGTTGCTGTCTGATATTCCGTCTGTTTCATTAATTTAAAATCTGATACGTCTTACACAATTTATATGAATGAAAGTCTAATCTAAATATGATTTCCAATGAAATGAAATTCAGACAATTATTTGAATCATATGTAATGGTTGGAGTGTCTCTGCTAAGCGTCCTGATATTTATCCTTACCCCTTCCCATGCAGACAATGAAATCCTGATTCGTCTAAATGAGTTTTTGGACGAATATTTATTCGGAAACGGTTATTATAAACCGTCGGCTTATCCGTTGGCTGCAAAGGTAACAAACAGTTTTTCGGTAATCCTCTCTATATGTTCGGGAATTTGGATGGGGATTTATCGAAGAAAAGATGTTTCTACGCCTATCCAACATCCTTTTGCAGGAATGTTTGTGTTGATTGTTTTAACATTGCTGTGTATTTGGAGTAGTATGTATTCGCAACAATTTTCCATCAATCCTCCAAGAAGAAGTTTTGGATTGACAGAATCCTTTCATAACAATCCCTGGCTTTTCATGATGTTGATGATTATGAAAAATATGATGATTTATTTCGGATTCCGTATAGCTTGTTCTTTTACACTATTTTTTCTGATAAGAAAGCAGGAATATAGGTAGGATAATCAAGCTATAAATGACAAAGGTCGTCTGAAATCCTTTTCAGACGACCTTTTTCTGTCTTTCCAAGGCGTAAAACAGGGCAGGGCGGTTTGGTCTGCCGCAGCATGCCGTTATAATGCGGGTTGCAGCATTTTGAAAGGGCAGGGCGATGGAAGAATGGTTTGAACGGACTATTATCGGCCGCTATACGGCGGAGCGGGAAAAGCAGTTTTTTGGGCATTACTTGGAGCGGTTTGCGCCTTGCGGTGTTCAGACCGTCGTCCAACAAGGTGGCGAATGGCTGATGTCGTCTGAAAACGTGGTTGCCGTGCCCCGCGATGTATTGATGACGGCGGAGGCTATGGCTTGGGAGAGCCATTCTATTGATGTGCTGCTGATGCCGCACAGTCATGAAACTGCCGCGCTGACGCAAGTGCTGCATGAAGCGTCCAGGGTGTTGAAACCTGAAGGGCGGTTGGTTTTGACGGGATTTAATCCGAAATCTTTGTGGTTTTTCAGCAAGTGGTTTGATGGAGTGCGCCTGCCTAAAAGGGAGCATTGCCTGACTTTGCCGGCTTTGAAGCAGCGGCTGGCGGATTTGGATTTTGAAGTGGTATTTGGAAAGTTTATGGTGTACCTGCCTGCTGTGAATTCGCAAAAGGGGCTGCGGTTTTGGCGTTTTATGGAGAAGGCGGGGGACAGGTGGTGGCCGCAGTGCGCGGCGGTGTACGGTTTGGTTTTGGTCAAACGTATGGCGGGGGTTACGCCTTTGCCGGAGTTTGAAAAAATATTGGGAACGCAGACGGTGGCTTTGGGTGCGGCGCGGATTTCGGATTGAGAAATGCGGCGTTGGTAAAATCGGAATGGCCGGGTTTCAGACGACCTTTCGAGGCTGAATATAGTGGATTAAATTTAAATCAGGACAAGGCGACGAAGCCGCAGACAGTACAAATAGTACGGCAAGGCGAGGCAACGCCGTACTGGTTTAAAGTTAATCCACTATATTTGAAAACGGTAGGTTTGACTCCATAAAAATAGCCTCTTCTATATTTGTCATCCTGCCTTGAATTTGCTGATTTCTTCCTGTAACGCCGAATGGTTGCAAATTGTCAGGCTGCTTTGACATCGGTAGAATCGCAGGTCGTCTGAAAAGTCGATGTTGACTGTATTAGCTTGAGGATAAAGAAAAATGCCGGAATTGCCCGAGGTGGAAACGACTTTGCGCGGTATCAGCCCGCATATTCAAAGTAAAAAGGTGGCGGATGCCGTGTTGCGCCAAACCAAGCTGCGCTGGCAGGTCAATCCGCAGTTGGCGGAGCTTTTGACGGGGCAGGAAGTGTTAAGCTGCCGCCGGCGTGCGAAATATCTGATTATCGGTTTTGCAACGGGTATTCTGTTGATTCATCTGGGTATGTCGGGCAGCTTACGGATTTTTACGGACGGCGATGCGCGGATTGATCATCCTGACAAACATGATCATGTGGACATTGTGTTTGCGGACGGAACGGTGTTGCGCTATCACGACCCGCGTAAGTTCGGCGCGATTTTGTGGTATGAAGGCATTGCGGAACATCATCCGCTTCTTGAAAAACTGGGCCCTGAGCCGCTTTCAGACGACTTTTCCGCCGATTATCTGTATCAAAAGCTCAAAACGCAAAAACGCGCGGTCAAACTGGCTCTGATGGACAATGCCGTCGTGGTCGGCGTGGGCAATATTTATGCGAACGAAAGCCTGTTTAAATCGGGCATATCGCCACACCGTCCTGCGGACAAGGTTAAGAAAAAAGAATGCGCCGTCTTGGTGGAAACGATTAAAGCGGTGTTGCAGCGCGCGATTGAAACCGGCGGCAGCACGTTGCGCGACTTCGTTAACAGCGACGGTAAAAGCGGCTATTTCCAGCAGGAATATACGGTGTACGGCAGACACAACGAACCCTGCGTCCGTTGCGGCGGTTTGGTACAGAAGGAAGTTTTGGGGCAGCGCGGGACGTTTTATTGTCCGAACTGCCAGAAATAATGTTTGAACCTGTTTTCAGACGACCCCTTCAATAATTCAGGTCGTCTGAAAACTTTATTACTATGATTTGATACACATTTAATACGAAAAGAAAAACAGTTATGCACTCACGAAAAGCACCGTTTTTTACCCGTTTGGGCAGGTTGTTCCGCCTGGCGGGATGGCTGTTCCGAACCGGAAAGCATTTGCGCCGTATCGATGCCGGCAACCCTGCCGAACGAGATCATGCGGTCATTACGCTGGGCAAAGGCGCGCTGGAAGCCTTGGATATCGAATTGGAAATCGGCACGCCGCCCGCTGATAATGTGAATGGTGCTTTGGTGGCGGCAAATCATGTGTCTTGGCTGGATATTTTTGCCATGAGCGCGGTGTATCCGAGCAGCTTTATTGCCAAGCAGGAAATCAAAGACTGGCCGGTCTTGGGTAAAATGGGGCAAAACGCAGGGACGGTGTTTATTAACCGCAATTCCCGGCGCGATGTCGAGCCGATTAACCAAGCCATTTGCGCTGCGTTGAAAGCAGGGCAGAATGTCAGCTTTTTCCCTGAAGCGCGGACTTCTTTGGGCTTGGATATTTTGCCGTTCAAAGCCGCGCTCTTCCAATCCGCCATTGATGCCGACGCGCCTGTTCAGGCGGTTACGCTGCGCTATTATGATGATGCCGGTAAAAGGACGACTGTGCCGTCTTATGCACAAGTCGATTTGGTGCGCTCACTTTGGCGCATCGTTTCCATGAAAAAGCTGCGTATCCGTATCGATTTTGCCGCCCCGATTCGTACCGGCAAAGACGAAGACCGCTTTATGTTGAAAGATAAAGTAGAAAGCAGTATCCGCGAAGTCGTATTGTCCGATGCACACGATTCCGAAAAATAATTTTAAGCTAGGGGCTTGTTTTCTTTCAGGCGACCTCTATTTGATTGAAACGCTCGCAGATTGATTTTCATAGCTTCAGGTAATTAATATTATTTGAACTATAAATTATACAAATCAAACTTCCTGCGCTAGAATGCATGCATTCACTCGTATCATTCCCTAAACCTAAAATTTCAAGGAGATCCAAAATGGCTTTGCAAGATCGTACCGGTCAAAAAGTACCTTCCGTAGTATTCCACACTCGCGTTGGCGACACTTGGAAAGATGTTTCTACTGATGATTTGTTCAAAGGCAAAAAAGTAGTCGTGTTCTCTCTGCCTGGCGCATTTACTCCAACTTGCTCTTCTTCTCACCTGCCACGCTACAACGAATTGTTTGGCGCGTTCAAAGAAAACGGTGTTGACGCTATCTACTGCGTATCTGTAAACGACACTTTCGTAATGAACGCTTGGGCTGCTGAAGAAGAAGCCAACAACATCTACATGATCCCTGATGGCAACGGTGAATTCACTGAAGGAATGGGCATGTTGGTTGACAAAGAAGACTTGGGCTTCGGTAAACGCTCTTGGCGTTACTCCATGCTGGTTAACGACGGCGTGGTTGAAAAAATGTTTATCGAACCTGAAGAACCAGGCGATCCTTTCAAAGTGTCTGACGCTGACACTATGTTGAAATACATTGCTCCTGACTGGAAAGCTCAAGAGTCTGTTGCCATCTTCACCAAACCCGGCTGCCAATTCTGTGCTAAAGCTAAAAAAGCTCTGCAAGACAAAGGCTTGTCTTACGAAGAAATCGTATTGGGCAAAGATGCAACTGTTACTTCCGTACGCGCTATTACCGGCAAGATGACTGCTCCTCAAGTATTCATCGGCGGTAAATACATCGGCGGCAGCGAAGACTTGGAAGCTTACTTGGCTAAAAACTAATTGCCTGTATGCTTAAGACGGCTTGAACAAAACCGTCTGAACAGAGAAATAGAGTTATTCAGACGATACGCTACACGGTCGTTCTGAATAGCTCTATATTTACAAGTAGAATTTGAGATTATTGTTTTAAATCGAGATTTTTAAAACGGCTATTGATTTTATATTATCGATAGCTTCTTAAAAGGTCGTCTGAAAACTTGATACGCTTCACGCTGATACCGCTTCGGACGCTCAACAAAAAAGGACAAAGATTATGAAAAAAATTCAAGCAGATGTCGTCGTAATCGGCGGCGGTACTGCCGGCATGGGCGCGTTTCGCAATGCCCGTTTACATTCGGATAATGTTTACCTGATTGAAAACAATGTGTTCGGCACAACCTGCGCGCGCGTGGGCTGTATGCCTTCCAAACTCTTGATTGCCGCCGCAGAGGCGCGCCATCACGCATTGCATACTGACCCGTTCGGCGTGCATTTGGACAAAGACAGCATTGTCGTCAACGGCGAAGAAGTGATGCACCGCGTCAAATCCGAGCGCGACCGTTTTGTCGGCTTTGTCGTTGCCGATGTGGAAGAGTGGCCTGCCGACAAGCGCATTATGGGTTCAGCTAAATTTATCGACGAGCATACCGTCCAAATCGACGACCATACCCAAATCACGGCAAAAAGTTTCGTGATTGCTACCGGTTCGCGCCCCGTCATCCTTCCGCAATGGCAGTCTTTGGGTGATCGTTTGATTATCAACGACGACGTTTTCTCATGGGATACGCTGCCTAAGAGCGTTGCCGTGTTCGGACCGGGCGTTATCGGTTTGGAACTGGGTCAGGCATTGCATCGTTTGGGCGTGAAAGTCGAAATTTTCGGCTTAGGCGGCATCATCGGCGGTATTTCTGACCCCGTCGTTTCAGACGAGGCGAAAGCCGTGTTCGGCGAAGAATTGAAACTGCATTTGGATGCTAAAACCGAGGTCAAACTCGATGAGAACGGTAATGTAGAAGTCCATTGGGAGCAGGACGGCGAAAAAGGCGTATTTGTTGCCGAATATATGCTGGCAGCCGTAGGTCGCCGTCCGAACGTTGACAATATCGGCTTGGAAAACATCAATATCGAAAAAGACGCGCGCGGCGTACCCGTTGCCGATCGGCTGACCATGCAAACCAGCATTCCGCATATCTTTATCGCGGGCGATGCGTCCAACCAACTGCCCCTGCTTCACGAAGCCGCCGACCAAGGCAAGATTGCAGGCGACAATGCGGGCCGCTACCCGAATATCAGCGGCGGTTTGCGCCGCAGCACCATCGGCGTGGTGTTCACCAATCCGCAAATCGGCTTTGTCGGTTTGAAATACGCGCAGGTTGCCGAGCAATACCAACCCGACGAATTTGTCATCGGCGAAGTATCGTTCAAAAACCAAGGCCGCAGCCGCGTGATGCTGGTAAACAAAGGCCATATGCGCCTGTATGCCGAAAAAGCCACCGGCCGCTTCATCGGCGCGGAAATCTTAGGCCCGGCCGCCGAACATTTGGCACACCTGTTGGCATGGGCGCATCAAATGAAGATGACCGTTGAGCAAATGCTGGATATGCCGTTTTACCATCCCGTTATCGAGGAAGGTTTGCGCACCGCGTTGCGCGATGCCGATGCGAAGCTGAAACAGGCTTGATGGGTTGACTTGATCAATCTGCCGAAATGAAAGGTCGTCTGAAAACCTGATGATTTAAGGTTTTCAGACGACCTTTTATCTCTCGATTCAAATATCGTCGGATGGTTCAATATCGGTTTCGCCGATTCCCGCATTTTTCCGATATTGCCCCGGTGAAATCCCGTATTGTTTTTTAAACGCTTTGCCGAAGTGGGTTTCGGATTGGAAGCCGACGTTCAGCGCGACGGACAAGACAGAATCGGCGGTTTGCCGCAGCAGTACGGCGGCTTGGCGCAGGCGGATGAGGTTGACGAAGGCGTGGGGGCTGATGCCGGTTTGCTGTTTGAACAGGCGCATGAGTTGGGCGCGGGAGAGGTTGGCAAGCTCGGTCATTTTTTCGATGTTCCATTCGTCTTCGGGGCGGCTGACGACGGTTTGGATGAGTTGGCGCAGGCGTTTGTCGCGCAGGCCGTTGAGTATACCGCCCAAAGGCGCTTCTCCGCCTTGTTCGAGATGGGCGCGGACGATGAGGACGAGGAGTACGGAGGAGAGGGCATTGACGATGGCGCGCGAGCCGGAAAGTGTGTGCGCGCTTTCGTATTGCAACATGGAGATAAGGCATTGCAGCGACGGATGGTCCATCTTGATGAGGACGGTTTCGGGCAGGTCGTGCATGATGTCGGCGTGTTCGTCGTATTCGAAACGGGCGCAGAACAAATCCAGCCCTTTTTCGCCGCCGCTACCTGAAGATTCGATGGTAAACGCGCCGTCGTTGCCGATATGAATGGTATCGCCGCAGTTGTTGCAGTCTGCTTCGCTGCTGATAATGTGTTCGGCGCTGCGCGGGAAAAAGATAAGGTCGCCGGTTTGTAAGAGACGTGCTTCGGGTTCGCCTTCGATTTTGATGTAGCTTTCTCCTGCGACGACAAGGTGCGCGATGCCGTGTGCGCGTCTGCGTCCGTGCGGAGCGTACCATTTGTCGCGGAACAGGCATTGTATGTCCACGCTGCCGGTGATTTGCGCCAGTTCGATGAGTTTGTCCAAAGTGTCCATAAGTGTTTTTTGCAAGTGAATGAGATGATTTGACTATTATAATAGTCAAATTATTGCAATAATGCCATTCATCGGATGTAAAGATGGCGGATTAAATTTTAAATTCGCCATGAAAGAGCAACATCCTTCATATCAAACACATTGGAAAGGAAATCAAAATGTTTCAAAATTGGCCCGAACACACCGCACACGTTAAAAAATCATTCGGCGAGCTGGGTAAAAACCACCCGAAAATGCTGCAAGCCTACGGCGCGCTGGAACAAGCCGCCGCAGCCGAAGCCTTGGATGCGAAAACCCGCGAACTGATTGCCCTCGCCGTCGCCATCACCACCCGTTGCGAAAGCTGCATCAGCGTACACGCCGCCGCAGCCGCCAAAGCGGGCGCGACTGAAAGCGAAATCGCCGGCGCGCTGGCGACCGCCATTTCCTTGAACGCAGGCGCAGCCTACACTTATGCCCTGCGCGCTTTGGAAGCGGTTGACGCGCAGCGTTGATTTTTATCTCAAAGGGTCGTCTGAAAACAACTCCCGTTTCAGACGACCCTTCTGCTGACGGAGCATTGCTTTTTGCCGCCGAACCGTTTAGATTGATATCTTTGTTCAACCGTTTGGAGAAACAACCATGAAAAAATTGCTGACTGCCGCGCTGACTGCCGCCGCACTCGTCCTTCCTGCCGCCGTATCCTATGCCGCGCCCGTTGCTAAAGCTACCGGCGCGCAACCTGCCAAAGCAAAAGGCGTATGGATTGACGTACGTTCCGAAGAAGAATTCAAATCCGGCCACCTGCAAGGTTCTGTCAACATTCCGCACGAGCAAATCGTCGAACGCATCAAAAGCGTCAGCCCCGACAAAAACGCGCCCGTCAACCTCTACTGCCGCAGCGGCCGCCGTGCCGAAGTCGCGCTTGCCGAGTTGAAAAAAGCAGGTTACACCAACGTAACCAACCACGGCGGTTACGAAGACTTGCTGAAAAAAGGTTTGAAATAACAAGCAACAAGGTCGTCTGAAATGTTTCAGACGACCTTTTATCCAAGGAAAAACATGAAACCGATACGCACCTTCGCCTCAGCCGCCATCCTCGCCGCTCTGACCGCTTGCGCCTCACACGGCGGCGATGCTGCCCGACAACCCGATTCCCAACAAAGTTCAGCCATGAATCAAACCCATACCGCCGTCAGCAAATACAGCTTCGACGATACCGTCCACCGCTTGGAAACCGCCGTCAAAGAGAAAGGCATGACCGTGTTCGCCGTCATCGATCACCAAGCCGCCGCGCGTCAAAGCGGTTTGGACATGCAGCCCGCGAAAGTCATCGTTTTCGGCACGCCCAAAGCCGGCACGCCGCTGATGCAAAAAGACCCTGCCTTCGCCCTGCAACTGCCGTTGCGCGTCCTCGTTACCGAAGCCGACGGCGCAGTCCAAGTCGTATTCAACGACACGCGTGCGCTGGTGTCGGGCAGCAAAATTGAGTTTGCCGAAGTGGAAAACACGCTCGCCAATGCTGAAAAGCTCATCCGTAAAACGGTAGCGAAATAGGGATAAGCCAAATAATCGAAAGGTCGTCTGAAACCGAAAAAAGGTTTCAGACGACCTTTTATTGTTAACAGGCTTACCATTCTTCAGAAGCGTCGAATATTTCTTCGTCCCAACTGCTTTTGAGCGCGGCGTGGATGGTGTCCATATCGAAGCCGCGATAGGCGAGGAAGCGCGCTTGTTTTTGTTTGTCTTTCAAATCGGTGGCGGGCTGTTTGAATTTTTTGCGCAACACGGCGACGGCGGTTTGCAGTTCGCGCGTTTTGTCGGGCATGAATTCGCGGCTGACGGTTTCATCTATGCCTTGCTGCGCCAATGCCTGTTTCAGGCGCAGCGAGCCGTGTTGGCGGCTTTTGCTGTGGATGTAGGCTTCGGCGTAGCGTTGATCGGATTGCCAGTTGCGTTCGGCAAATTCGTTTAACACGTTTTCCAATTCTTCTTCGCTTTCGGCATACGGAGCGAGCTTGCGTTTGAGTCCGATACGGCTGATTTCCTGTCGGGAAAGAATGTCCATCGCGCGGGCGCGCAGGGATTTTTGGGGTTTCATGCAGAGGTCGTCTGAAAAGGTCGATTCGTAGGTCAGATTTTTGAATCTGACTTGCAGGTTGTAGGATGGAGGAGAGATAAGAAACTTTCATTCCGTCATTCTCTTTGTTCGGGAATGACGAGTCTTTTTATTTCCACTGCTTTATTTTCAGACGAACTTTGAAGCAGGAATAAAGGTCGTCTGAAAACAAGGATGCCGGTTATTCGTCGTCTTCCGCTTTTTTCGGTCGCAGGTTTTCGTAGATTTCGGGCAGTGAGCCGATAATCCAGTCGGGCTTGGTCGCTTTGTCTTGTGAGAGCAGGGTCATGTCGCCGTAGCCGAAGGTTACGCCGACGCTGAGGCAGCCTGCGGCTTTGGCAGCGATGATGTCGTTGCGGGAGTCGCCGACCATAATCATGTTGGAAGGATCAATGCCCAAGACTTCAGCGGCGTGTTGCAGCGGCAACGGGCTGGGTTTCTTTTCGGGCAGGCTGTCGCCGCCGAGAATCAGGCTGAAGTAGTCGGCAAGTCCGAGCTGTTTTAAGAGTTCGACAGCGAGGATTTCGTTTTTGTTGGTAATGACCACCAGCGGGATGCCCAGCGATTTGAGCAATGCCAGTCCGGCCTCGGTTTCGGGGTAGGGGCGGGTGAAGTCGCTCAAGTGATCGCGGTAGTATTTCATGTAGAAAACGAAGCCTTTTTCCCATAAATCGGGCGCGGCTTCTTGGTCGCGGTCGTCGGTGATGACGCGGTGGACGAGTTTGCCGATGCCGTCACCGACGTAGCTTTCTACCGTTTTGGCGGGCAGCGGCTCCATGTCGAGATATTCGCGCATGGCTTCGGCTGCGGCGGCAAGGTCGGGGACGGAATCGCATAATGTGCCGTCCAAATCAAAGGCGGCGGCTTGGACGTGTTCGATGGCGGCGGTCATGATGTGTTTTGCTCGTGAATGATAGGGACGCGTATTTTAACATTGTTTCCCGACAGGTAGTTTTCAGATGGATTGTTAACAATATAGTTGGAGCTTGAAATGGCATTTCATTGATTTTCAGAAACTTTGACTTTGAAAGACAGGCTGATTCAATTTTCAGACGACCTTTTTTAAAAACAAAGGTTTTTGGAGAGCGTTCAGAAAATATGAACATTCTGTAAAGGGATGGACGAAGCAGTTTGAATGTGCTCTTCAGTCGTCTGAAAAATAAAACCATATATAAATTAATCAACTTTGAAAATACCGACTACATGCTATTACATTTCATTTGGAAATTGGTTATAGTTACAGCTGCAAAGTCTTTAAACCTCAATCCGACATGAGAAGGAAGAGAAATGTCCCAATCCGCCGCAAAAGAAACCCTTAATCCTTTCGAAATCGCCCGCAAACAGGTCAAAACCGCCTGCGACCGGCTCAATGCCGACCCTGCGGTGTATGAAATCCTGAAAAGCCCGCAACGCGTTTTGGAAGTTACCTTCCCCGTCAAACTCGACGACGGCACGGTCAAAACCTTCACCGGCTACCGTTCGCAACATAACAATGCCGTCGGCCCCTACAAAGGCGGCGTGCGTTTCCATCCCCATGTGAATCTGGACGAAGTCAAAGCCCTATCGATTTGGATGACCATCAAATGCTGCGTTGCGGGCATTCCTTATGGTGGCGGCAAAGGCGGCATTACTTTGGATCCGCGCGATTACTCCGAAGCAGAGTTGGAACGCATTTCACGCGCTTATTCCGAAGCTATTTCCCCGCTCATCGGCGAGAAAATCGATATTCCCGCCCCCGATGTGAACACCAACGGCAAAATCATGTCGTGGATGGTTGATGCCTACGAAAACGTCGTTAAAAAATCCGCGCCGGGTGTGTTCACCGGCAAACCGGTTGAATTCGGCGGCTCTTTGGCGCGTACCGAAGCGACAGGTTACGGCGTAAACTTTGCCGCCGTCCAAGCTTTGGAAAAACTCGGCAAAGACGTTAAAGGCGCAACCTACGCCATTCAGGGCTTCGGTAATGTGGGCTATCACACAGGCTATTACGCGCATCAATCCGGCGCGAAAGTCGTTGCCGTTTCCACCGTTGATGTCGCCATCTACAACGAAAACGGCTTGGATATGGAAGCCCTCTTCAAAGAGTTCCAAGAAAAAGGCTTCATTACCAACGAAGCGGGTTATGGCAAAGAAATCAGCAACGCCGAACTCTTGGCGCTGGATGTGGACGTACTCGCCCCTTGCGCGCTGGAAAACCAACTGACTTCCGAAAATGCCGGCAAAGTGCGCGCCAAAATCGTGGTTGAAGGCGCAAATGGTCCGACTACGCCCGAAGCCGATGCCATCCTGCGTCAAAACGGCGTGTTGGTCGTCCCCGATATTTTGGCGAACTGCGGCGGCGTGGTCGTTTCTTATTTCGAATGGGTGCAAAACCTGCAAGGCTATTACTGGGAATTTGACGAAGTTCAGGAAAAAGAAACCGTCGTCCTGCGCCGCGCGTTCCGTGATATTTGGAATCTGGCGCAAGAGTATGACGTGGACCTGCGTACCGCGTCTTATATGATGAGTATCCGCCGCGTTGAAAAAGCGATGAAGCTGCGCGGTTGGTACTAATTAAATTTTGAAGCGTTAGTTTGAGAAAAGGTCGTCTGAAGATTTTTCAGACGACCTTTTGGTTTGTGTGGCGGATAGTGCTTAAAAATGGAGCGGGCGGACGGGCGGCATTGCGGGTCGTATGCCTGCGGATAGGGGAGGTACGTCGATTTTCAGGTTTTTCTTGGAAGAGCGGGTGTGAATGTCGAGGTTGACGTGCAGCGGTAAACCCGAACCGGCAGCCGGGACGGGCTGATAGATTTTGCCGTCGAGGTTGATGCACTTGAATGGCGTTTTTTTCCCTTTACTGAAGGTGAACGCCAATTTTTGCAGCGTTTTTTCTTCATCTTTATCAGTATGGGGGTAAGACAGGCAAAGCAGTGTGCTGAATCTGCGATCCTCCTGCCAAACGGTAAACCCTGCCTTTTTGATATTCTTCATAGAAGAGGCAAACTTGATTTCGTAGGGATGTTTCAGTTTGGCCTTAAAGACGAGAGATAGCTTTTCAGACGACCCTTTGTCTAACACATAGGTGTATTGATCGCCGAGCATGACCCAGCCGCCTGCGGGCGCATCTTCCGTAGCGGAGCCAAGCTTCCCGAAAGAGAGGATGCTGTCGTTGCCTTCGCGGATGGAAGGTGTGCCGTCGTCTGAAAAAGCAGCGCAGCCTGCAAGAAGGAATACTGCGGATAAAAAGGGGAAGGCGTATGTTTTCATAATGTTTGTTTGAAGGTATTTAAAATCAGGCAAATGGGGAAATACTCAATCCGAATTGTTCCAACAAGTCGACCGTTTCGTAAACGGGCAGGCCCATCACGCCTGTGAAGCTGCCTTGCAAATGCTCGACAAACACGCCGCCCAAACCCTGAATGCCATACGCGCCCGCTTTGTCCATCGGTTCGCCGCTTCGGATATAGACGGATATTTCTTCGGCAGACAAGGTTTTGAAACGCACGTCGCTGGTTTGCAAAACGCCGTGCGTTTTCCCTTGCCAATATACGCATACGGCAGTCAGCACCTGATGCGTCTGCCCTGAAAGCCGGGCGAGCATTTCGGCTGCTTGGGCTTCGGTTTCCGGTTTGCCGAGGATGTGGTTTTGATAGGCGACCGTAGTGTCGGCGGTCAGAATCGGATATTCGGGCAACGCGTCGTGTGTGGCAAACCATTGCTCGACAGCGGCGGCATTTTTTTCCTGCGCCATACGTTGCACATAATCGGCGGCTTTTTCGTCGGAATGCGGCGTTTCGTCGATGTCGGCAGGGAGACGGATAACTGTGAATCTTAAGTTTTCCAGAATTTCGCGGCGGCGCGGGCTGCCGGAGGCTAGGTAGAGTGTGTGCATAACACTTTCTTTTTTAGGGGATATAAGGTCGTCTGAAAATTATTTTGACTGTTTGTGTTGGCCGGACAGGCGCACATAATGCGCGGAAGAATATTTCAAAAATTCTTTTTCTTTTTCGGTCAGCGGGCGGACTTGTTTGACGGGCGAGCCGACATAAAGATAGCCGCTTTCCAAACGTTTGCGTGGCGGCACCAAGCTGCCTGCGCCTATCATCACGTCGTCTTCGATGACGGTATCGTCCAGAATAATCGTACCCATCCCAATCAACACACGATCGCCGATGCGGCAGCCGTGCAGCATGACTTTGTGTCCGACGGTTACGTCTTCGCCGATGATAAGGGGTGAGCCTTCGGGCTTTTCCGCGTTTTTGTGCGAAACGTGCAAGACGCTGCCGTCCTGTACATTGCTGCGCGCGCCGATGCTGATGCTGTTCACGTCGCCGCGCAACACGGCATACGGCCAAACGGATACGTCTTCGGCAAGCGATACTTCGCCGATGATGACGGAGGTTTCGTCGATGAGGCAGGATTCGTGAATTTGCGGAGTATGGTCTAAGAAGGGGCGGATAGGGTTCATGTTGTTTCTTCCTTTTTGATAGTGTGGCAGGTTTCAGACGACTTGCGGCTCGGTATGGCGAAAGTATGCCGTTTTGACGCAGGTGAGGCAAGGACGGCGTCTGCCGAGATGTCGTCATGTCTTTGTAAACAATATTTTTATGGTTATAGAACCATTTTCCGTTAAGCCCGCATCTCTTGTTTACCGAAGGTGGAAAATTGTCCGTTATTATCTTGTAGTTGCAAGTAGCTGCAAATCATTCTCTTGCCATTTGAATTGGAATGATATATATTTTGAAAAAATATTTCATAAAATAACGAAACCCGATGGTTTGTTTTCAACCAGGTTTGGTGGGTTTCCAATCCCACAAACCTTGGCTTCCATCCTGTGTCCGTTTTCAAACCTATCCAATCCACCTTGTTTAAATAAAGGCGGCCTGAAGGTCGTCTGAAACTTTATGAAGGATATTCACATGAGCGAAACACAAGAGCTGACTTTTGCCAAACGGCTGAAAGAGCAGACTACAACTATTCACGATAGCGTGGACAACTTGGTTATGTCTGTCGAGCCGTTTACCAGCAAAGAGAACTACATCAAATTTTTGAAACTGCAATCCGTGTTCCACAAAGCGGTCGATCATATCTATAAAGATCCGGAGTTGAACAAAGCCATTCCCGAGCTGGAATACATGGCGCGTTACGACGCTGTAACGCAAGACTTGGCTGATTTGGGCGACAAACCTTACGAATACGGCAAACCGCTGCCACACGAAACCGGCAACAAAGCCATCGGTTGGCTGTATTGCGCCGAAGGTTCCAATTTGGGCGCGGCATTTTTGTTTAAACACGCGCAAAAGCTGGATTACACCGGAGAACACGGTGCGCGCCACCTCGCTCCCCATCCGAACGGCCGCGGCAAACATTGGCGTGCATTTGTCGAGCATCTGAATGCTTTGGGTTTAAGCCCTGAAGCCGAAGCCGAAGCGATTCAAGGCGCAAAAGATGCATTTGCGTTCTATAAAGTCGTTCTGCGCGAAACATTTGACCTGCCTGCAGGTGCGGAAGCTCCGGAAGGCTTTGTTCCGCACCGTCATTAATGGTTTGACGATATAAGTAGAGGTCGTCTGAAACACATCTGTATACGCGGATTCGTAAATTCTGTTTTCAGACGACCTTCATACTGGTGTAAGTGTTGTATTGTTTGGTTATCCGCATTTGCGGTATTTTTTAATTGGTTTGATGTAAATAATTATCAAATATTTTATCACCATCATTCCAAAATACCATTATCACATTCAGGAGTTTTACCATGAAGGAATCATTTAAATTAAGTATGTTGGCGATTGCTTGCAGCATCGCATTGAGTGCATGCGGCTCAAGCGGTGGTGGCACGCCGTCTGCACAGCCTGCACCGACCCCGCAACAGCCGGGCAATAATTCTGGCTCGGGCGGAGGAGGTGATTCAAAACAAACAGAAGACGCCAAGAAAGCCGAAGAAGCTAAGAAAGCCGAAGAAGCTAAGAAAGCTGAAGAAGCCAAGAAAGCTGAAGAAGCCAAGAAAGCTGAAGAAGCCAAGAAAGCCGAAGAAGCTAAGAAAGCTGAAGAAGCCAAGAAAGCTGAAGAAGCCAAGAAAGCTGAAGAAGCTAAGAAAGCTGAGGAAGCTAAGAAAGCCAATGAGGCCAATTCAGGTCAAGGTTTTGGCGGCGAAGGCAAAGTAATGGGCAAGGCTTTGGATGGCGGTGTCTTGGTAGCGAAAAAACGTGAAACCGGCGATTTGGAATATGCCAAAACCGAAGCTCCGACTGCCTCGGATAAAAACAGCGTCGTACTTGATGGTGTCGCCATTAATACCAAAGACGTTAAAGCAGGTGAGTTCACGTTGGGCGAAACAAGTACGAACGGCGGTAAAGCCGATGCAGCACAATATGCGATACACAGCGGCGACCTGCTGCCTGATGTTCGCTACGGCGGTGTTGCCGATGTAACCAATCTGCGTGATTTCAAACAAGCTTTATTTGTACAAGGTACTCCTGCCGGAAGCGATACTGTTGCCGCTCTAAAAGGCGAAGCCACTTATAAAGGTATCGGTTTGCATTTTGCAAACGGACTGCCGGTCAATACCAGTGTGTTAAACGAGCTTCCTGATACAAGTGCCGAGTCTAAATTGGCAAACCTGTATTCTGCCGCCAGGGCAACCGATGTTACCGCAAAAGTCAATTTCGACCAAAAAACCATCAATGTCGGCATCAACCGCTATTCCGATCAAACGGTTGGCGGTGGTAGCGGTAGCAATAGGATTGCAGGTGTCGTCAAATCCAATGCGCGCGATATGGCGGAAAATCTGTCTTTCAATGGCGATTTGCACGGCAACACCTTCTCCAACAAACAAGGTACGATGCAAGGCGGATTCTTTGGCGCGAAGGCGGACCAACTTGCCGGTACATATAGTGCGGCAGGTAAAAACCAACGTGATGAAGACGTAGTGGCGCGCGGTGTGTTTGGTGCAAAACGCCAAGATGCAGCAGCTCAAGCAGGCGGACAGCCTGATGCGCCGGTTGCCAAACCTGATGCGCCCGTAACCAAACCTAAAGATGATGCCGCCGCAGCCGAATTGAAAAAAGGTGAAACAGGCGAGCAATACGTCTTATCGAATATCGCGGACTTGACCAAAGTCATTATCAACGGTACGGCAATCGCTTTGGCACCTGTTACCAACAAGCTCCATCAAACTGAATTGGGTTCGGACTACAAATCGTTTGTTGCTTCAGGTAATTTGAGCAATGTTGTCTTCGGTGCGGCAAAACTTGCCGATAATGCCTACTCCTTGTTTGTTCAGGGGGTAATGAGTACCTCTCTACCGTCCGGTACGGCTAAATACGCAGGCGAGGTGTTGAATTTCCGTGCCCGTAACTTAGATGATAAGGAAAACTGGGTGGGTAATACAGGAGGCTACCGTACTGCCGGTTCGTTTACCGCAGATGTCAACTTCGATACCAAGACTATCGCAGGTAAAATCAATAGTGGCGATAACAAATATATGGGTGAAAAAGCCTTTACCGCAGGTATTTCAGGCAGCAGCTTTAACGGCAAGTGGAATTCCGGTGTCGAAGGTTCTATATCCGGCGGATTCTATGGCGACAAAGCGGCCGAAATGGCGGGGCGTTACAGTTACAATAAGACGCCGGGCAACAACGGTTCTTTGAGTGACAACTCCTTCGGTGTATTCGGCGGTAAAAAACAATAACCGTCTGTTTAAGCTGAAAACAAACCGCCTGAAAGGGCGGTTTGTTTTTGATCGGATAGGATTTTCAGACGACCTTTTACGGTAACAACAATCTGGGCAATCTACCCGCTAAAAGGTCGTCTGAAAACCTTGAATCTTATTTTCAGATAATCTTTCGTTTGATAATTTAGATTGCGATTCGGAAAACTGGAAATCTCCCCTTTTTTGCCCGCGTTTCAAGTGTCTTTGATAGGCGGCAACATAGTCTGCCTTGGGTAGTCCTACGAGGACGCCGATATGGGCTGCGGCGGATTTCGCCAAAGGTTCGAGCGTGTAGCCGCCTTCCAGTACGGAAACGATTCTGCCGGGGCAGCTTGATGCGGCTTGGATGATTTTGTGGGTTAGCCAAGCGAAATCGGCTTCGTGCAGGTTCAGACGACCTGTTTCGTCTTGTTTGTGCCCATCGAAACCTGCAGACAGTAAGACCAGTTCGGGTTTGAATGCGGTCAGTTTGTGCAACCATTGTTCGCGTACGGTGGTACGAAAGACGCGGCTGCCGGTATTGGATGCGAAAGGCAGATGCAACATATTGGCGCCGTTGGCAGAATGGTTGGTTTCAGGAAATGGGAAGAGGTCGGTTTCAAAAAGGTTCATAAACAGGACGCGCGGGTCATCTTTGAAGATTTCCGCTGTGCCGTCGCCGTAATGGACGTCGAAGTCGATGATAGCGATACGTTGGAGCCGATATTCGGCGATAGCGTGCATGACGCCTGTTGCGACATTGTTTAATAGGCAGAAACCGCCGGCTTTATCGCTGTGTGCATGGTGTCCGGGTGGGCGGACGGCGCAAAAGGCGTGCCATGCTTTCTTATTCATTACCATGTCCACCGCCTGAACGACGGCGCCTGCGGCGTGACGGGCAGCTTTGAGCGAACCATGACTCATGACGGTGTCGCCGTCGAGACGGTAGATTTTGTCCGGCTGGGGCTGGCAGGCTTCCAGAGAGCGCAGGTATTTGCGCGGGTGAACCAAGGCGAGGCGGGCATCGCTGATTTCCTCAGCTTCGGCAGTTTGCAGATGCCGCCAAATATCCTGGCGTTTGAGTTCGGCTTCGATAACGGCGGTGCGTTCGGGCGAGTCGGGATGTCCCGCGCCGGGCTGATGTCGCGCAAAAACGGGATGAGAAATCCAGACCGTGCGCGCATTTTTACCCAAAAGGCGGCGTAGGCGCGTACGCAGTCGTCGAATGAGTTTTTTCATGAGGAAAAGGGCGCGGGGCCTGTCGTTGGTGGGAAGAAGTCAGGTTTTAAATGTCGTTGAAACTTCATTTTCAGACGACCTGACATGATAAATATGGTTAATAAATAGGGAAAGGCTTGGAAATTTTTCAGACGACCTTTAGAATAGCTTAATTTTGCGGCTGTACCAATGCCTTTTTCTGCCGCAAGCGGTGTTTTACTTAATTTTAATCTCTTAGAAAACGGACGAATTATGAATCAAACTGTGGCCCAATTTGCCCCTTTAGTGCTGATTATGGTGGTGTTCTACTTCCTGATCATGCGTCCCCAACAAAAGAAATTCAAAGCACACCAAGCCATGCTTGCCGCTTTGAAAGTCGGTGATAAGGTTGTTTTGGCAGCAGGCTTCAAAGGCCGCGTTACCAAAGTCGGCGAACAGTTTTTCACAGTGGACATCGGTCAAGGTGCAAAAATCGAAGTCGAAGTGGAACGTAACGCGATTGCCGCCAAAGCCGAGTAATCCGTATTTTTGCCAAGAGCCGCCTCGGAAAACTGAGCGCGGCTGTTTGTCTTCATAATAAATCGAAGGTTTACCATGAACCGTTATCCTTTATGGAAATACCTGCTGATTGCGTGCACGATTTTGGTTGCCGTAGTGTATTCGCTGCCCAACCTTTTCGGTGAAACGCCCGCAGTACAGGTATCAACCAACCGACAAGCCATCATTATTAACGAACAGACCCAGTCCAAAGTCGATGCCGCGCTGAAACAGGCAGGTATTCAGACCGACGGGATGTTTGTTGCAAACAACTCGTTGAAAGTGCGTTTCAAAGATACAGAAACCCAGCTTAAAGCCCGCGATGTCATCGAAAACACTTTGGGCGATGGCTATATCACCGCGCTCAACCTGTTGGCGGACAGCCCCGAATGGATGGCCAAAATCGGCGCTAACCCGATGTTCTTGGGTTTGGACTTGCGCGGCGGCGTTCATTTCACTATGCAGGTGGATATGAAAGCTGCGATGCAGAAAACGTTTGAACGTTATTCGGGCGACATCCGCCGTGAAATGCGTCGTGAAAAAATCCGTACCGGTACCGTCCGTCAAATTGAAAACGGTCTGATTGTCCCGATGCAGGACGCTGCTGACGTACAAAAAGCCATGCCTAAGCTGCGTCAGCTTTTCCCTGAGGCAAATTTGAACGCTGATGGCAATAACATCACGCTGACATTATCCGAAGAAGCGATTAACAAAGTACGCTCCGATGCGGTGAAACAAAACATCACCACCTTGCATAACCGTGTTAATGAGTTGGGCGTAGCCGAACCTGTCATCCAGCAATCCGGCCTCGACCGCATCGTTGTGCAGTTGCCGGGTGTACAAGATACTGCCAAAGCAAAAGACATTATCGGCCGTACCGCAACTTTGGAAGTGCGCATGGTGGAAGACGACCCTGTCAAAGTGCGCGAGGCTTTGGAAGGCAATGTTCCGAGCGGTTTCGAGCTGTTGTCCAGTGGTGGCGATCATCCTGAAACCTTGCTGATTAACAAACAGGTTGAATTGACCGGCGACAATATCAATGATGCTCAACCCAGTTTCGACCAAATGGGCGCACCTGCCGTCAGCCTCAGCTTGGATAGCGCAGGCGGCAGTATTTTCGGCGAATTGACTGCCGCCAACGTCGGCAAACGCATGGCGATGGTGTTGATCGATCAAGGCAAATCCGAAGTGGTTACCGCACCGGTTATCCGCTCAGCTATTACCGGCGGACGCGTGGAAATTTCCGGTAGTATGACGCAGGCGGAAGCCAATGATACTTCTTTGTTGTTGCGTGCCGGTTCGCTCGCTGCACCGATGCAAATCGTGGAAGAGCGCACCATCGGCCCGTCTTTGGGTAAAGAAAACATTGAAAAAGGTTTCAATTCCACCTTGTGGGGCTTTGCCGCCGTTGCTTTGTTTATGGTGGTTTACTACCGCTTGATGGGCTTCTTCTCAACCATCGCCCTGAGTACCAACATCTTGTTCTTGGTCGGTATTTTGTCTGCCATGCAGGCAACGCTGACGCTGCCCGGTATTGCCGCATTGGCGTTGACGCTGGGTATGGCGATTGACTCCAATGTATTGATTAACGAACGTATCCGCGAAGAGTTGCGCGAGGGCGTACCGCCGCAACAGGCGATTAACCTCGGTTTCCAACACGCATGGGCAACCATTGTTGACTCCAACCTGACCTCGCTGATTGCCGGTATCGCCCTCTTGGTATTCGGCTCCGGCCCGGTTCGCGGTTTTGCCGTCGTACACTGTCTGGGTATCCTGACTTCGATGTACTCATCCGTCGTCGTCTTCCGCGCCTTGGTTAACTTATGGTACGGACGCCGCCGCAAATTGCAGAACATTTCCATCGGCGCAGTATGGAAGCCTAAAGCTGAAACAGCAGCAGGCAAGGAGTAAGACATGGAACTCTTTAAAATCAAACGTGACATCCCGTTTATGAGCTACGGCAAACTGACGACCTTTATTTCGTTGGTAACCTTTATTGCCGCCGTATTCTTCCTCGTTACCAAAGGTTTGAACTTCTCCGTCGAATTTACCGGCGGTACCGTGATGGAAGTGCAATATCAGCAGGGCGTGGACGTCAATAAAACCCGTGAAAAACTCGATACCCTGAAAATGGGCGATGTTCAAGTTCAGGCGTTGGGTACGAACAAACACATTATGATTCGCCTGCCCAATAAAGAAGGCGTAACTTCAGCGCAGCTTTCCAATCAGGTTATGGACTTGCTGAAAAAAGAGCAGCCTGACGTTACCCTGCGCCAAGTCGAATTTATCGGCCCACAGGTCGGTGAAGAGTTGGTAACCAACGGTCTGATGGCATTGGGCTTTGTCGTGGCGGGTATCATCGTTTACCTGTCGATGCGCTTTGAGTGGCGTTTTGCCGTATCCGCCATCATTGCGAATATGCACGACATCGTGATTATTTTAGGCTGCTTTGCCTTCTTCCAATGGGAATTTTCACTGACCGTACTGGCGGGTATCCTTGCCGTATTGGGTTATTCCGTGAACGAATCCGTCGTCGTCTTCGACCGTATCCGTGAGAACTTCCGTAAACCAAGTATGCGCGGACACACCGTTCCGCAAGTCATCGATAATGCGATTACCGCCACCATGAGCCGTACCATCATTACCCACGGCTCGACCGAAGCAATGGTCGTTTCCATGCTGGTGTTCGGCGGCGCAGCGTTGCACGGTTTCTCAATGGCATTGACCATCGGCATCGTGTTCGGTATTTACTCTTCGGTATTGGTCGCCAGCCCGCTCTTGCTGATGTTCGGCCTGAGCCGCGACAATATCGGGAAGGAAGTGAAGAAGAAAGAAGAAGTCGTGGTCTGATGGTTATGATTGTGATTTGAAGGGGTCGTCTGAAAACTGGGAAAAAGGTTTTCAGACGACTTTTTTATTTTGGGCAGTTGATTTGATAGTTGTGATGCAAATATGGCGTTATTGTTTTGACTGTATGGAAAGGAACACGCTTTTCTTGTTTCAGATAGAGGAAGGGAAAGATTGGCTTAAAGGGAGTGATTCTTTGAAAGTAATCGACTGTATAAGACGGACACTTCTATGCCGCTCTTGGTAATGAATTACACAAAATGCAAAAAGGTCGTCTGAAAATTTTCAGACGACCTCAGATTAACTTCTACGGTTAGAGTTAGAAATTAACGTTTTGCTTTTCCAGCAGATTTTTTAGGAGCTGGTTTGCCTGCTTTGGCAGGGGCGTTGGCAACGGAGCAGTATTTGGCAACGATTTGATCAACGACTTCTTCTTTGCCGTTAACGGTTGTTTTACCGCGTACGGTCAGCATATTGCCGTCCACTTTGTCGATATTGCCCAAATTGGCACGACCTGCCACCCATGCGACGTTTCCGCCCCAGAAGGCATTAATATCGTCGCTGGAGCCGACGACGCGGAACAGGTTAGGGGTCAGTTCGTTTTTGTATTTCACTTGTGCTACAACAGGTTCGTTACCTTTGAAGCCGTACATAACGCTCAATGGGTCTTGACCGTTTTGGCCGCAGCGGTAGTGTACTTCTTTGGTGCTGTCGATAGCGTCCACTTTAACAGTTTGAGGAGTGAAAGGTTGGTTTTGTTGCGCTGCTTGTTGCGGAGCAGGAGCAGGTTGCGCAGCAGGTTTTCCTTTGGAAGAGCTGGAACATGCGGACAGCGCGGCAGCGGCAATAACGGCAGAAATCAGTAACTTGGTATTTTTATTCATCAGTTTACTCCATATGAATTATTGATAAAAGTGGTGCTAAACGTTAACACAATAGCAGAGATAACATACTTTGTCTTTGGTTTAGACAAATCTTTAATAAAAGCATCAAACGGAAAAGTAAATTTACTTTTGAAAGGACATCTAAATATTTTACCCTTATATAGTTGCGGGTTTTGTTATTTCGCTCAATAGACCTCTTGCGAAAGTATCCTGAAGATTTACAATTCCCAAATGAAATAC
>ERZ773062.403-NODE-403-length-24133-cov-35.986336_pt1 | contig 24133 bp, 43 predicted proteins | sample MGYA00580626_ERZ773062 | MGnify/ENA primary metagenome ERZ773062 (study PRJEB29015, sample SAMEA2738003) | human oral metagenome | biome: human oral; feature: human-associated habitat; material: dental | place: China | collected 2058 ... | reverse complement strand
CTAAAAGAAGTTATAGATGCAATATCCCCATTTGCTTTTGTGTTTAGATTTTCCAATTTATTCATAATTGAATCTATTGACATATCTTTAAAATATTCAGATGAATTAATAATGTTAGATGTTGTCCTTACACATATAAATAATTTCCCTGTATTTTTATCTAAGTAATATTCTCCTATTCTCTTTTCTCCAGTATCTTGTATAAAACTAGGATTAACTTGCCCTCCTGCAATACCATTAAATTTCTTATTTATTTCAGGTATTTTGCTTTCTAATTCTTTCTTTGAAGTGTTTCCTATGTCAGTTATCTCATTTATATAATTTTCTTTTTTACTTTTTATTTTTTCTAAAACTTCTGAAGATGTTTCGTTTATTGATGACACTCCAGTATTTATTTCATTTTTAGCAATGTCTCTAATTTTTTCAATTTCTTTTAATGAGTCATTTTCTTTCTTTGTTATATTCTCTAGAATCTCAGATGTTTTAGTATTTTTAAAAGTTTCTATTTCTTCTTTTAATGTTTCAAGTCTTTTTCTAACTTGTTCTTGAGCTTTTTCATCAGCAGTTTCACTTATATTTTCTATAATTTCTTTAAACTTTTTATTAAAATCATCAAGAGGTAAAGTTTCTATAATTCCATTTACATTCATATACCAAGTCGATGAAGGCTCTAATGGAGTCAGTATTTGAGTTTGAAATTTACTATCTGCTTTTATTCCAACACTATTCAAATACTCTATTATGTTATTTATATCATCAACTATCTTATTTGTATGCTCTACAAGCATTTTTAATTCTGGAAACTTTTCTAAGTATTTTGAAGCTTGAATATCAAAAACTGATATAACCTGAAATTCAACTGCTTTATTGTTAATTTCATCATCAACTATCAATGTACTTTCGTTATCATTAAATACAGTTCTATAATTTCCTTTTGGTATAGGTATAAATGGACTAGCTTTTTCTCTATATAAAAATACAGTATTTTTTAAATCAATACCATTTATTTCATAACTTCCATTACCTTTTTTAAATTCTCTTATTACTTTGTGTAATTTTCCTGTTTTAAAATCCATATTATCTCCTTAAAAATAAGGTAGGGTTTTACCCCTACCCTTAAAGGTTATGCTGTTGCTTTAAATGTAAATTTTGTTATAAACTTAGGTTCTATACAGATAGCACCAACATATTTTCTATTTTGTAAATGCCATCTAGCACCATCTGTTTCGTGGTATTCAGCAACCCCTTTTTCTGTCCCTTTCCAAGTAGCAAATCCACAAGTGTTAGATGGTACTATATAAATAGTTCCTGATGGTACCATATCATCATTTTTAGTAACTAAGAATTCTGCTCCTTTTATACGAGTAGGTCTTTCATTATCTCCCCACTCAATACTGTCTTTAAAGTCTGCATTTAAGAAATAATTAGATTGAACTAATATTTCCCAGTCTTTTAAGTTTATTAAAACTGATACTCCTTTTTGTCCATCTGGCGTCATTGCTGCACTTGCATGAGCAACTGCTATTTTACCAACTAAGGCTCTGATAACTTTTTCATCATCTATACCTTTTGCTGTTCCTGAAGAAAAATCTTGTTTTGTTAAATCACTGTCTTTGTCTTTTATAGATTTTAAAACTTTTTCATCAGCTTTATGCTCTACTGCTATTGACATTGTTTGTTGTAAAGTTCCTTTTGCATCTAAGCTAGTTCTTTTGAAATCAATATCATCTATTTTATGTTGAGATGATATATAAGCTCCAAAAACTTTATATGGTTTTAAAGGTCCAGCATCCCCACCATTGTTTCCAGTGTCTCCTTTATAACCTTTTCCATCATCATTGTACATAGATGGTAATCCATCTTTTGCTGTTGATTCTTCTGCTCTGTAAAATGTAAAACTTTCCCCAGATGTTGCATCACCTTTTTCACAGAATTTAACTAGTCCCATAGGTTTTTGCACTGACATTGCTAATTTTGCTTGTGTTGCATATTTTTCTTGTAATACTTGTTCTAATGGTTTTGCCATTGTTTACCTCCTTAAATTTCTCCTACTATTTGATTAAAATAATTTAATTCTTCTTGGTTTTTAATTTTGCTACGAATTTCCTTTATTTTCTCTTTTACTACCTCTTCATTTACTGAAGAAGTTGATAAAAACTCATTAAATAATTCTACTCCTCTTTCACCACTGATAAGTGAATTTACTCTGCTTTCTCTTTCTGTTTTTGCTCCTATATTTGCTCCTGGTGTCAAATTCTTAACAAGTGCATTTACTACCTTAAAAGCAATAGGGTTTGACATTATTTCTTCATAATATTTGCCTAAGTTACTTTTATCTAATGCTTGTTTTAACTGTGCTCCAGTATGTTTATAACTTTGTTTTTCTTCCATAGTTAGAGAAGTATTTAACTCTTTCATAATACTTTCTCTATCCTTTGGTGCTTCTGATAAGTTTTCTTCTAATAAAAACTCAATCTGTGCTTGTGTGAAACCTTGTTCTTGATATTTCTTTGCATATTCTTCTAAGTAAGGTAAATCACTTTCATCTATTCTTCCTTTAAACTTAGAAAAGTCATAACCAGCAATGTTATATTCTTCTGCAAACTGAATATCATCTACTGAAAAAGGTTTCTTTTCTTCCACTTTTTCCCCAGTACCATCATCATTTGTACTGTCATCTGGTGGTAAATTTTGATTCAAGTCATCTGTATTTGTCCCTTCTCCATTACCTCTTGGTGTGTTCTCTAATACTTCATCTTCCATTATTTAACCTCTCTTTCTTCATTAAATTTTAAGTCTGTCATTAATTTCATTATTAAATTTCTTCGTTCGGGATATACCCCCGATATTAGATAAGTACTTTCTCTATTTCTTTCATCTTCAAGTAAGCACTCTTCTAGCAATTTATATAAATCATTGTTACCAGCAAATTTATTTAAAAGTATTTGATATTCTGTTCTATGTTCCATTAAATACACCCATACCTTCCTTAATTTCTTTTCCTATTCCTACATCTTGCCTTTTGCCGATGCCTTCTTGTATTATAGCCATTTGTTGCATTTGTTCTAATTGTTGTTGTTGTGCTATTAATTGTTTAATTTCCTCTTTATTATTCAATACATCAAGTGGTACTCTCATTTTCTTACTTGCCCAGTCTATCAATTCATCTATTTTAAAAATAAATTGTCTTTGTGCTTCTGGGACCACTTGAGATAAAGTTATATAGAAATTGATTGTATTTATAACTTCATCACTTCCAGCATTACGAGTAAGTTCATTGATATATTGAATTTGAGAAATGTTTATATAGCTTTCATCTTCTGTTGTATTTAGAAGCCCTTTGCCATCCATTATGTAGTAAGCATTCATAAAAGTTGGCTCTAATAATTCTGTGTTTATAAGTTCATAAGTCCCAGAAAATTCCTTTCTAAACATTTCATGTCTTAAACTCATCTCAGTAGCAGATCTGTTTTTAGTATCTGTTACATCTCCAAGAGGCTGAGCCATAAATATTTCTCTTATCTCTTGCTTTACTTGTTCTATGTCCTTTTCAACTGGCAATAGATTAGTACCTACATTTATTGGGTCAACTCCATACTTATCTCCACCAATTCCACTTCCAGCATAGTTTTTTGCTCCAGCTTTAAGGCTAACTTTGTTTATAAGGTCCATACTTCCGTAAAAATTTAATGGTGGACTAACAATTTTGTCTGCATGCTTCTTTCTTTTTTCTTTTAACTCTTTTAGTTCCTTAAATAAATCTAAATTTTCTAAGCCTATTCCAATTCCCCAAGGGTTAGAACTATTTATCTTCCATCTAAATACTGTATAAGGGTTATAGTTAAGTTCTCCCTCGTATAATATTTCTTCAAAAGCTTCTGTAAAAAGCCCGTGATAATATTTATATGTGCTGGTATCTTCGTCAAAAACACCAATAACACACTCTATAATATTTATCTTTTCGTCTAATTTTTCCTCATTAAGTCCCTTTGGAGTTGTAATGGGTAAATGCCCAAACAAGTCATTTATATCATTTAGGTTTTTTTCTACATAAATTTTAAAAATGATGTTAGGCTTTCCTAAGTTATCCTCTAAAATATAGATGTTATCTAAGTTTTGGTAAGCATAAGTAAAACATTTGGTATTATCTTTTAACTCTATAATCTTTCTTATGCCTGTCCCAACTTTTATGCAGTCTAGTAAAGACTTTGATGTTTCTGTATAGTAGTTAGTATTATCATTTGTGAAATAAACTGTATCAGAATTATTTTCCAGCACCTTGTTTATTTCGTTGGCTTGTGTTTCTGCTATTTCTCCATCTGTGTTAGTAAGTTGCTTTAAAGCTTCTTGATTAACTTTTACAGTTGCCCATCTTCCAGACTTTGAGAATATTGATGACATTATAAAGTTACATAAGAAATTTTGGCTTTTTAGTATTACACTTTCAACGCCTCTTTTACTTTGTTTCTCTACTGTTCCACTATCTTTAATACTAAAATTTACATCTGTGTATTCATATACTTCGTTGTACAATCCTCTTATATCTTCTTTGTAGTTTTTAGCATTATCAAAATAGTATTCCAGTTTCTCTCTTGTTATTCCCAGTATCATAAAATCACCCTATAACTTCCTTTTAAATGCTTTTTTAAGCTTGTCTATATCATTATCTTTGTTATCTGTTATATCTGCATTAACTGCATTAGAATAATCAACAGTAGTAGTCTTTTTATTATTCATATTATTTAAAAGCCCATTTGTAATACTTGCGCTATCTTGAGCTATTTGCCTTTTAAAATTATCCTCTGCTTTTGTTCTTTCTTCTGCTTCTCTTAACAAATTAGCTTGTTCATCTCTTGCTCTTTGTGCTTCTGCTGCTGCTCTATCTGCTTCTTCTTTTCTTCTTCGACTTTCTTCTTCTATTTGTTGTCTGTATAGTTCTGCTTGTCTATCTGCTTCTCTTTTTTGTTCTTCTAACATTCTTTCTTGATTTCTTTCGGCATCTGATTTTCCTATAAGACCACCAGTTAAATTGCCAGTCAATCTTCCTATTCCTTTGCTTAATCTTTTAAAAGCTTTTCCAAACCCCATTAAAACCTCCTAATCTTCATAATTTCCCCAATCTAAATCTTTCATATTCTTTTCATAAACATCTAAAAACATACGCATGCAGTAGTATTCCACTGCGTCACAAGTGTTGCTTGCTGCAAGTCCTCTGCCATGAACGGGCACTCTTAAATTTTCCCCAGTGCTATTATCTATTTTCCACTCATATGCTTTCATAAGTCTAACCATATCTCTAACACTTGTACATTCTAAAAACTTAATTTTATGTTGTTCTATGCTGTGTCTTGTTATCTCTATTGTCTTATTAACTTCATATGCTCTTAGCACTCTAACATTATTAAAATGCTTGTTATATGCTTCTCTTCTACTTGTTAAATAGTCAATAGCGTCTTGTCTATTTCTAGCGTCGTGGGGCAGTATAATCTCTACATCTTTTATATTGTGCTCTTTCATAAAAGTTTTTATGTACTCAATATAATGTATTGTTGCTTTATCTGTCGCAGCGTAATGATGTATTATAGTATTATCTATTGTAAATACTAATGCTGTACTGTCATTAATTCCCAAATCTTCACTAACATATAACTTTTTGTTAGATAAATTTATTTCTTTTATCCATTCTGCTTTTAATAAACTTGCTGCATAAATAGCATTCTCATTTGCCACATCTGTATCACATAGATAGTCTTGTCTGAACTTACTTTCACTCATCAACTGCTTAGCTTTTTCTAGTTTTTCATCACTCCAAACTGGGTTGCCTTTTTCATCAACTGCCTCTTTATCTAATGCACTTAGAATGCTCTTAAACCATAGTTTTATGTTTTTTACATCTTCTAACAACTCATTAAAGTAGCTTAAAAATCTTGGAGTGCTTACAAGTATGATTTTTCCATTAACATTCATGACTGATGGTATTAAATATAGCAATATATCTCTATTCTTTATAGTTGCCATTTCTGATATAATCAATATATCTAAGTTTCCGCCGATTTTTGTATCTGCATTTTGAGCGTCTACGAAATAAATAATAGATCCGTTTTTAAATCTTAGAGAGTTATCAGAGTGATACAATTTTCCAGACTTTTCTGGTAGTAATAGACATTCTTTGTCAATAACTTCCTCAATTATCCTTTTTCTTTCATTCGTAAGTCCATCTAATATCATCATTTTACCTTGCTTCATCGTAGGAAACATATAGTAAACGACTGTATTAGCTTTGTTTAGACATTCCTCACAAGCTAAACTAAAAGCAAGCAAGTCTTTGCCTAGCCGTCTAGCCCAGCAAATTATGAAAAAGTTATATAACCCAGACTTGAATGTATCTATAATTTTCTTTTGATAATCTCTAGCTTTAAATACAAAAAATTTTAATCTTTCTTTTTTCCTTCTATCTAGTTCATTTTTAAAGAAGTTATATACTTTATTCATCTTGATCAGCTTCTTTTGATTTTTCTATTATCTGTAAAATCTTTTCTATATCATCATCTGTTAAATTAGCAAGTTCTTCAGATATAATATTTAATCTATTATCTTTATATTTAGCTTTTTCTAGCTCAAATCTCTCTAATCTTTCTAATCTATTAAGCTCTAGTATTTCTTGTTCTGTTAATTCATTCTGTTTTAATGTATCTTGCAACTCTTTAGATATTCCGTTTACTCTTAGCTTTTTCCAAATTTCTTCTTTTGCTTCTACATTAATATAAAATCTATCTTCTTTATTTTGTTCTATCTCTCTACTATATTTCTCTCTTAAAGATTTTAAATAGTCTAGTTGCTTAACTTGTAATTTTTCTTTACTGCTTAATCTTTTAACAATATCTATTGTTGTGTTACTTTGTGTAGCAGCTTCTTTTAAACTTGCTCCACACTCAATTAAAACTTTTGCTTTCTCTTTTCGCTTCTTTTTTTCGCTTTCACTTTCGTTTTTAATTTCGCTTTCGCTTTTATTCAAATCTTTTTCATATTCTTTTCTATATAGCTGTACACTTCTTACACTTATATTTAATGCTGCTGCTATTTCTTTGTTATCTTTCTTTTCTATTATTAATTTATAAACTTCTTGTCTTGTACTCACATCTTCCAGCACCTCCAAGCCGAAAAAATAAAAAAATGGGATACATAAAAAGTTAATTTACGTTTTGTAAATCTTCTTCTTATATATCCCATCTACTTTTAATTAAAATTTTGATTGTAAGATATTATTTTATTTAATTTTTAAAAATTTTTTACACTTTTTTCTATTGATATTATTGGACTTTTTAAGTTCTACAAAAATATTTAAAAAAAGTGTTGACATATTGTAAACAATATGATATTATAAAAGTACCTCAAGGGAAAAGGAGGTGATAAAATGAAATTTCAAATCAAAATTGTGATTGGGAGTTGGTCGCTAACAATTACAATTGAGAAAAAGGAAAAGTAATTTATCCCCCCTCTTCTGAGGGGTAAAACTAAGAATGATTTAATCTTAGCCTCGACTGCTTAGATTATATCACTTCTTAACAAAAAAATCAATAATAGGAGTGATGAAAATGTTAAAAGAATTAATGAACCACAATGAAATAGGAGTAAAATTTTACAGAGATGAAAATGAAGTAATTTTTGTAGAAGATGAAAAAATAGGAGTTACTTTAAAATTAACTGTTTATGAAAATATTTTTATGTTTCATAGACAAGTAAACGATGTTGAAGCTATTAAAAGACACATAGAAATAGCTAAACATTATGATGAAGTAATGGCAGGGACTTGGAGACCATCAACAGAAAGAAAGTTCACAAGAATAAGATAAAGGAGTGGTTCAAATGAAAAAAACAAGAAGAGAAATTTTAAAAGCATTACAAAATAAGGAAATAAAAATAGTATGTACTCACTTAGATAGTGGGTACTGCTCTCAAGTAAAAACACCTTTTACAGTAACTGGAGAATACAGAGAACATTTAATCAGAATGTATAATCAAAATAATAAAATGTTTAGAATTCAAGGCGACAATAAATTTAGTTGCCTGTACGACGATTATATAATAGAGGGGTAAAAAAAGCCCCTCACCATATAAGGAGGAACTAATGGAAGAAAAAAGAAGAGGGTACAAAACCCAGAAGCAACAAACAGAAGCAACAAAAAGATATTTAGAAAAAAACCCAGAAGCAAAAGCTAAAGCAAATAGGAGCAGGTTAAAAAGTACCTGCCTTAGATTTATAAGGGAGTTTGCAACTCTTGAAGAAATCGAAGAAATAAAAGAAATTATAAAAAATAAAAAGATGAGTTTTTAAGGCTCATCTTTTTCTATATCTTCAACTTCTTCAAGAATCTTTTTTATCTCCTCATTCTCATATCTATTGTTTTTTGAGAAGATCACAATTCTATTATCTTTGACCTTAATCCTGTATTCTCCATCTCCTAACTCGTGTATAAGTTTTGGGATATGTCTAATTCTTACTAAACTCATTACTGTAACTCCTCAATAATCTGTTTAACTTCTTCTAAACTCTTAACAACATAATATTCAGCCCCTTGCTCTTTCATTTTTTGTTCCATTATTTTTTGTTCGGCTGATTGTCGCCCTGCTGGTGTCTTTATCTCAAGTCCTATTGTTCTGCCCTTTGTAAAAACAATTATGTCTGGAAACCCTTTTTTCTGTCCTTTTGAAAGGCTTCTAAATTTTTTACCTACTGGGTCATAGATTGCTGTATTATTAGTTCTTTGAAACCATAATTTATTTTGTTTTTCTAATACTGTTAAATAATCAATTATTAATCTTTGATAATCTGTTTCTTTCATCTTATCACTTCCAGATTAGCATAGTAATTGATATAGCTTCCACAATTGAAATTATACCTAATCCAAAAGTTATAATACTTAAATCATTCAATTTTGAATTCGCAATTTTACAATTATCTTTTTCACAAAAATAATGCTCTTGCCATTTTTTTGTCATTTTTTCATAAAATTGAGAATAATTTTCTGCTTTCTCCCTTGCTTTCCCTGCTTCTTCTGCTTGTGTTATATAGAACATTCTTTCAGCTTCTAGCCTTTTATTTCCAGTGTTCAAAATTTCAATTTCTTCTTTTAAACTGTCAATCTCTTTTATATAAGCCTTATTGTCTTGCTTCTTATGTCTTAGATTTTTAATTAAGTTTAAAAGATATTCCTCACATTCTTCCTTGCTATTCAATTTAGCAGCATTAAAAGTAACTCCTGCTTCTTTGTTAGCTCTTGTTATAAATCCTCTGTAATAATCACGCATTGTAACTTTTTTATTTACCATTTGTTCCTCCTATATTTTTTAATTTTCTTTTACTATTCCAGTTAAATTCAATATATTTGCACATTTCTAAAAGCCTGTCGTAGACTTTATTAACTCCATTAATTTTTAGATGTTCTTTAAGTTCTCCAACTTTCAGATTAGTTGTAATTATAATCGGCTTTCCTGCTCTGTATCTTTCGTCAAATAATCTAAAAATCTTTTCTTCTGCCCACATCTTGCCATTTTCTCTATTGATGTACTCACTTCCTAAATCATCTATAAAAAGTAGGTCCACATCTTTAACAGCAGATATAAAACTTTCTTCCTCATCTATATTTTTTCTAATTCTGTTAAAATATGCTCCTAGTGAGAAACTTAGAACTGAAAAGCCTCTTTCATTCAGCATATTACAAACACAATTTGCTAGGAATGTTTTACCTGTTCCCACTCCTCCTGCGAAGATATATCCGTGTTTCTCTATATTAAAATCTTCTGCATACTTGTATAACTCTTTGTAGATTTCTCTTTCTTCTGCATTAGATTTATCTATTTGAGCATTAGAAAAAATATTATTCCCTGCATTTCTGTCTGTGATACTTAAATCTTTAAATCTTTTCAATTTAGCTTGTTTTCTGTAGCTTCTTACACAAGCACAATCCCGATTAAATGTGTAACCTTGAGGAGTTTTAAACTCTGTAACCTCTCCACAAACTTCACATCTTTTTAAAACTATATCGCCATTTTCTAATACTTCTACTGACTTTTTTTCTATGAAATCAAAATTATTGTTTTTTATTTTTTCTGCAAGTTCTCTGATACTTGTTACAGACATGTTAATCCCCCCATTTTATATCTTGTGCTGCTGCATTATTTTGAATTTTATTAATCTTAGGTCCATTTATTTTTTGATTTAAGTATTTTTCAAACTTAGAGCCAAACAGAGTATCAGGACATAAATACTTCTCCATGTCAGTATTTAGCCACTCCGAGCATTTTTTATCTATAACACTTTTAAAATCTTCTAGTGTATAGCCATCATTTAACCTAGCTTTTATATGTTTAGTAGTGTTTTTAGAATTATATTTATATTTAGTTCCTGCTTTTTCATTCAAGTAGTCAACAGCCTCTTTATATATATTATTATTAAGTTCTTTATTTAAGTTATTATTTATATATTCTTTATTGTTTGAAATTTTTTCAATGCATGCATTTGAATTTTTTAAATCCTTGCTTTCAAAATTTTTAAAACCTTGCTTTTCATTTTCTTTAATGCTTGTATTTGAATTTTTTAAATCCTTTTTAAATACTAATTCCTCTATTTTTTGAAAATTAATTCTAAAATATCTTTTCATTGGCATTCCTTTATTTTCTTGTTCAAGGATACCTAATTTTGTCAATTCCTCAATAATTTTACTTTGCTTATGATTAGAAAGTCCTGTTTCTTCTTCTAAAGATGGAGCAGTTTTATAAAACCAACCATCTTCATTAGCAAGTCCATCACTAGCTTCTATTAAAGTTGTTAATAAAAAACCTGCCTCTATTCCTATTGCTTTAATTATTTGTTTATTTAATACAAAATAACTACTTGACATTAATAATTGTTTTAATGTTCTGTCTTCCATTTTTACCTCCTGTATATTTGGAGAGCTTGTCGACTCTCTCTTTATTAATTCAATCAGTGAAAGCTACATATTAGCCGACAAGCTATTAAGTAGCCTCCACTAATTCAAGTAATAAATAGGCTTTTTATTGAGAAGCCTTTAACTCATTAATCTAAAAGTTAAAAGTCAATTGAGGATCTTTATAATTAATCATATGTTCAAGTGCTAAACTGTACATATCCTTTTTAATTTCAAAGCCGTATGAATCTCTTTTTAATTCTTTAGCTGCTCTTAATGTTGTTCCACTACCAGCACAAGGGTCAATAACTACATCTCCAGCATCTGTAAATATTTCTATAAGTCTTTTTAATATTGCTATTGGCTTTTGTGTTGGATGTATTTTCTTAACTTTTTCCTTGTTATCTTTCTCCCAATTAAACCAATTCAATATCATCTTGCCATTATTATTAAATTTTGGCAGCTTCTCTCTATAAAAAATCAAAGCATATTCAGTAGCTCCAACTATTTTCATATTTGCTTTTAAAACTTGTGGACTACTTCTTTTTATAAAAAATATTGGTATGTAATTATTGAAACCATATTTTTTAGCATATTCAACCAAAGTATTTATTTGTTGGAAAGAACAGAAAATAATCATACAAGGTGCTTTACCTTTTTCCTTCGGTTCTTTCTTTAACATCTTTTGGCAAAAGTGCATAAACTCTGCAATTTTAAAATTGTGATCTGTATCAAAGAAAGCTTTATTTGCCTTGCTGCTTTCTCCGTTTTTATTATCTCCATCTATATACCATTCGGGACTACTTGCATAAGCATTATTTCCTAAGTTATATGGTATATCTGCAATTATCAACTGTGCTTTTGGTATGTTATATACCTTAAAATTTTGCATGTGATCGTTATACAATTCACATTTAATTTCTTTCTTTACTTCGTCCATTTATTTATCCTCCTGTTTTGGAGTGTCTCCCAAACACTCATTTAATTTATTAACTCAATTAGCAGTTACAATCTTTCAATGTCGGGGAGACTGTAAGACTGCAACCACTAATTCAATCAATAAACTTTTAACTTCTCCTGAAAAAAATCTTAATAATTTAATTGATATATATAGAAAAAATTAATATTTATCTTGAAAAGCCTAAATAAAATCTTGAAAAATCACGAATTGGCACGACAAGTTTTTCTTTTAGTTTCAATGTATTTTTTGTCAAAATACGAATTGATAAGAAACTACAAGAAAAGTTTTACATCAAACATCTTTACCAGCTGCCTAGAATTGTCCACAGATTAACCTTAGTCTCTCTGTGTTAGGTAAAGATGTAAGATGGCTGATTTTTTACATCAAAAAAACTGCACACAGCAAAAAATATAGTTGTAAATTGACGGACTTACAACGGTACGGCTAGTTTTAAAATTCAGATATTGCTATCCTATAAAATCCACTAGCTTGTTTACACCCTAGAATGCTTGTAAGATTAGTTCTTACACAGATAGCCATAAGGAAAGAAATTTTATTTTTACTTTCTGGGGGGAGTAAAAACTTATGGCTATGTGTCTAAGGACTAGCCTTAGATTTATTTAAAAATTTCTGTCAAATCAGATAAATCTTTCAATTGATTCAAGACTTCTTTATTGTCTTCAATTTTTACAATTATCTTTATTTTTTCAATTGCATAAGTTTTTAAAACTTCGTTTTCTATATCTGCTGGTAAACCAGCTTCTGATAAAGAATTTTTAAACTTTTTTAAATCTTCAAAATATTTTTCCATTTCTATTCTCCTTTCAATTTCTTTAAAATCTTTCTCAAAATTTTTATTTTTTTTAAACATTTTCTTTTTGAAACTTTCCCAAGTTGTCATTTTAATTCACCAAATAATTTTGATTTTTTAGAATATCTTGAATATTTTTTCATTATTCTTCTTTCTTTTTTGTACGATTTAATCGGAATTATATATCAAAAAAAATTAAAGTTGTTCCTAATGCTTCTTGTAATTTTAAAAGGCTGCTAATTCTTGGAAATTTTCCATCTTTTAATCTTAGCATTATTTCAGAAACAGCTTGTTTTCTGTGCCCCATTTTTTGAGCTACTTTATGTCTGTTTGTGTTATTTTCTCTAAAATACAATTCTATTTTTAAATATAACTTTTGTGCTATTTCTTTTTCTTTTTTAGAGTCCATTATATCACCTCGTTTTTATTATAAACGATTTAATCGGAAATGTCAAATAATAAAATAAGAGAGTTTCAAACCCTCTTAAATTCTAACAATTATAAGTATTTTTTATATGAAAATTTTTTAAAAAATGTATAAATTAGCTGAAGAACAAAGAAAGATACTAAATGGTAAATATAAAACCCTAAAATTCTATAATAATAACTTTTCTTTAAAAAATAACTGTTAATGTAGTATATTTCAAGAAAATTTGCAAAAACTAGAAAAATATAGCTAACCGCTACAAAAGCTAAAAAATATTTTATTGTATATTTTTCATCATTTAACCAAGAAAAAAATATTATAGGTAACAATATTACAGCTGTTTTATAGTAATTTTTTAATAAATAAAAGTTTTTATTGATTAAAAATAAATAATGAACAGTAGCAAAAATAAATCCTGCTTTAAAGATAAAATTTTTCTTTAAAAAAATAGTATATAAATAACTATTAAAACATCTCTTTTGAATCCACCATATAAAGTATAATAAAAAAAATGCTAAGATTTCTAATAAAGAATATAATAAAATTTCTGGTATTTCTTTAAAAAACGATATTAAACCCCCATAGAATAAACATATTAATAATGAAATTCCTAAATTAACTGCTATTACAGAAAAAGAAATGATAACAATTTCTTCAATGTTTTCTTTTTTGTTTTTCTTTAAAAAGTTTGTAATTTTAAAATTTTTAAACAAGTCCATCTACCCTCTTTTTATTAAATTTTTCTTAATCTTTTTATTTCTTCAAACATCCAAATATTTGTCTTTGTTTCTCTATGTTCAATTTCAGTTTCTTCACCATCTGGGAAAATTAAATAACTTGCAAATAAATTAGCTTCATCTTCTAGCTTACTTCTTCTTAATAAATTGGTATTATCTATTAGAAATTGATAGTTGCTTGAAGAATGTAAAATAGCATGTCCTAATTCGTGAGCACAAACTAATAACTTATCAAATTCACTTAATTTTGAATTTATAAATATGAATTTTCTTTTTAAAACTTTTTTAAATAAACCTCTAACCTCTCCTAAATCTTCTATTATTATTTCTATATTTAGTTTTTTGGCTAACTTAAATGGATTTTTAGTTCCATGTTTTACAATCAAATTTAAAACTTTTAATTTTATATCCATTTAATCAACCTACCTATTTCTTTCTTTTGTTTTTTTCTTTAGCAATAAAAAATGCAGATTGAATAGCCATCAGAACTTTTTCTTTATCTTCTTCTGATATAGTTTCATCATTAAACATCAATGTTGACTGTTCTACAATATCATTAAACTGTCTTTTTCCTCTACTATCTAACTGTTTGTACAATGGATTTTGAAGTATCTTTACACCTATATCCTTTGGGACAAAGCTTGAAAAAAGTTCTCCTCTTTCTTCATCTGTTAATTTTAAAGCTTTTGATAATTTCTCTAATGTCTTTATTGTAGATTTACTTTTACCAGTTTCAATATCTCCAACAGTTCCCTTTCCTACTCCTGCAAGTTCTGCAAGTTGTATTATTGTTAAATTTCTGCTTTCTCTTAACTTCTTTAAAACTATTGCAGTTGTATTCATAAAAAACCTCCTATCAATTAAAGTATTTTTTACATTATAAAACATTTCCGATTAAAATAAAAATTTTTTCTTGACATATCCGATTATTTAGGATATAATAAACACAAGATAAGAAATTACATAGATTTCAAATTTTTTTTAATAAATTATCCGATATAATCGGAATAAGGAGGATATAATGAAAAACTTCATATTGGAATTTACAAATCATAATTGGAATTTATACACAGAAAAAGATACATATACAGGAGCAGAAGTATTAAAACTGTTCCCAGACTTAAAAGATTTAAGCTACTTAGAAGATGAATATACTTCAATAGTAGCTAGTTGGGATAATTCAGAAAAAGTAGGTTATATAGATGTAGAAATAACAGCACCTAAAACTGAAAATACTTACACAATGAATGAAAAATATCACGAGTTTGGAACTTTTATAAAAGACTTAAAAGATTTAGAAAATGAAATAGAAATAGAAAAATTAAATATAACTGCTTGGGAATATGAAAAAGCAGACCCATACGGAAGTAGAGGACTAAGCATAAGAGATTTTATATAGGGAGTGTAAAAGCTCCCTCTAAGGAGGAGAAAATGGAAGAATTATTTTTTAAAGATAAAGTGAGTGCAAAAATATTTTATTTAACACAATTAAGTGGAGAAACACAAATGAAATTCTTAGGAATTACTATAGCACATTATAGTAATAAAAAACTAGCTGAAAAATGGAGAGATGAGCAACTAAAAGTCTTAAAAAATTGTGAACATGGTTTTAAGGATTTGGCTATTGAAAAATTAGAAAAAATTTATAAAGGTATGGGAGGGAAAATATAAATGGAATACATAGATAGTAAGAAATTAAAAGAAGAAATAAAAAATAAAATAGATGAAGAAGAAAAAGCAGACTATCACAAAGATATAACAAGAATCGGAATAAATGGCGGATTAAGACTAGCATTACAAATAATAGAAAGAATGGAAAGAAAAGGAGAATAAAAAATGAAAAAATATTGGAAAAATTTAACAGATAAAGAAAAATATGAAATTTATGATGAAATTTGCAAATCAGAGTTATATCAAGAAGTTTTAAATGAAATAGGTAGTGGTTGGTGTACTGAATTTTCTGAAACCTTTATGATGTATAAAGGAGCAGAAACAGAAAACGGAGAACCTATAGCTATTGAAAGATTTAAAGAACTTATGCTAGATAGTTTAAGAAAATATCTATAAGGGAGGACTTATGCACTGTAACATATTAAGGAAATGGTGGTACAGAATACCATTTCCAGATGGAATAACACTGGTAGAGGCAGTAGAAATAATAGAAAAATATATAAAAATGGAGGGAGAAAATGGAGATAAAGGAAAATAAAAAAATTGCAAAAGCTACATTTATAGATGTGATTAAGTTTAAAGTTATATGGATAGTTAAAATTATTTGGAAATGTGTTAATTATCCGTTTGATAGATTAGAAGAAAAGATGTAGGAGGGAAAGATGATTTTAAATTTTAGAACATTAAAAGCAAGTGAAATAGATGTGAAGCCACAAACAGTAAAGGAAAACGGATTTAGTTTATTGCTATACAAAAATGCTAGGGTTGATATGGATGTCCTAGATGAAACAGTAGGACCACTTAACTGGCAAAGAAAACATAGTAGAGAAAATGCAAATTGCATTGTATCTATATATGATGAAGATAAAAAAATATGGGTAGAAAAGGAAGATACAGGAACTGAAAGTTTTACAGAAAAAGAAAAAGGTTTAGCTTCTGATAGTTTTAAAAGAGCTTGTTTTAATTGGGGTATAGGTAGAGAACTTTACACATCTCCATTTATTTGGATAAGTGATAAAAAATATATAAAGAATTCTAACGGAAAGCTATCATTAACAGATAAGTTTTATGTAAAAGAAATAACTGTTATAGATAAAGTTATATCAGAACTTGTAATAGTAGATAGTAAAGGAACAGTTGTATTTTCTAATAAACCTAAAAAAACAACTAAGAAAGAACAAGATAAGGCACAAGAATATTTGAACAGTAGAGCTGGAATGATAGAAAAATTAACCGAATATGTTACAGGAGAAAACCTTGAAAAAACTTTAAAACATTTTGGGGTAGAAGCATTTTGGCAAATGACAGATGAGCAATTAAAAGAAGCTTGTCAAAAAATATTTAAGAAATAGGAGGGTATAATGGCAAAATTTTATGATGTAGTTAATGACTATATAGAAAGAATGGAATATTTAGAACAAGGTATTAATGCAGAAACTGGGGAGATGTCAGATGATGGTACTCAGTTAGCAATATGGACTGATGAACTTACAAAAGATTTAAAAGATAAATCTGCTAATGTAATTGCAGTTGTCAGAAATCAAGAGCTTACTATTGAGGCTCTTGATAATGAAATAGAAAGATTAAAAGCTATGAAAGATAGTATTAAAAAGAATCTAGATAAGTTTAAAACTTATATTAAAAGTGCAATGCTTGTTAATAATATAGAAAGAATAGATACTACACTAGGAGCTATTAAATTTACTAAGTCTACTACTACTGAAATTTATGATGAAAGTTTGATAGACAAGAAATTTATAGAAGTTGTAACAACTGAAAAAATATCAAAAGAAAAAATAAAAGCTGCTCTAAAAGCTGGGGAAGAAGTTCAAGGAGCAAGACTTGTTGAAAATAAAAATTTAAAGATAGGGTAGGAGGATAAAAGAATGGATGAAATTTTAAAAGAATTTTTAAATAAAGATATAGCAAGGGATATATATTTTATCCCTTGTAGCATTGATGAAAAAGAAATAAATGATTTCATTGAACAAATGCAAAATAAAGCTATTGAAAGAGGGACTACACCAACCTTAAATAGCTATCATCATACCCTAGCTAGTGAATTTTTAGGGAAAGGAGTTATCATAGCTTTTGAATTTCAAGGAATTGAGGGAGCTTTAAAATTTATGATAGATACAACAATTAAAGCTCAAGAAAAAATGATAAATGACAATATAGAAAATGGTTATTTAGATATATTAAAACTTAATAAAGAAAATCTAAATAATTCAATTCAATTCTTGAAAGATGGAATTGAAAGAATAGAAAAGATATTAAAAGAAATGGAGTAATTAAATGGAGAAATTAGGATACACAAGACAGACACAAAAATTAATATATTGGTTGCTTGATGACTTTGCTAACTTTTGGCAAGGCAATGAAGCAGGAGCAAGACCATCATTTATAGAACTAGCTTACACAAAAGAAGTGATGAAAGCTAAATTTGTAAAAGTCTATGACGGTTTTGATACTGTTAAAAATGCTCAGGCATTCCTAATTTCTTCTATTTATAACAAGGATAATCTAACAGTAGATGAACTTACAGAAAACATTATAAAGGTATTACAGAGCCTAGCAATTCAAAATGGTGGGTTTAGTTTATCACTTAATTCACTAACACAAAAACAAGCTAATGATTTTGTTAAGTGGCTATTTGAAATGGCTATATATTGGGAGATACCTTTAAGGCAAGAGATTAGAGATTTGTTCGCTGAGGATTATCAAGATACTTTTATATGGGTAACTTTAAAGAAAAAGATTTGTTGTATTTGTGGTAAACCAGGAGAATTACAACATTTTGATAGGGTTGGAAGTTCAGGATATAAATCAGATACAGGGCTAAATTATAGAGTGATGTGCTTATGTAGAGAGCACCACGACGAAGCTGATAACTGTATTTCAAGAATTGATTTTATGAAGAAATATCATCTTGCCGGGATATATTTAAACCCAGAACAAGTAAAGGAATTGAAAAGAATATATAAAGGACATTTTAAAGCATTTAAGGAGGAGAAATGAAAGTAAAAATAATTTTTGAATTTAATCCAAGTGATTTAGAAGATAGTATAAATAAATTTTTAAAAAGTCAAAAAAATAAAACTTGTTGATATTAAATTTGGTGGAATTCAAGATTGTGCAGTTTTAATAATTTATGAAGAACTTTAAAAAACAGATTATATGACTATTTCTATTTTAGAAACAGTCGTAAAATATAGAGGTTGAACATATTGCCGATGTCGGGAAGATGTTCAAATATGAGGAATAGGCTATGGCAATAAAAAATAAAGAAAAAATGGATATATTTTATAAAAAAGCCTTAAAGAAAATATTAAACTTTAAGGCAAGTGAATTGAGTACAGTTGAATTTGAACAGGTAAAGAGAAATACAGAGAAATTAGAAGTTTATAGATTTGTGAGGAGGAAGTAATGGAAAAATTAAAAATAAAATTGAAACAATTATTCTGTAGACATAAAAATAAAGGATGGATGAAAAAGAAAAGTACATTTCAATGTTTATCAGGAGATGAAATTTTTCTAGTTTGCAAAGACTGTGGGAAAATATTAGATTCTACTTTTAGAGAACACGAAGGGAATGGGTGGAAGTAATGGAAAAAGAAAATGTATTGGAGATAGAAATAACTAAGATAAACAATGAATATAGTTTAGTGATAGTAAAAAAAATGAATAGAAAAGTTATAGAAGAAAAAAAGAAATACTACTTCGGGTATGCAAATAGTTCAAACTTAGAAACTAACAGCGAACTTCATAAAGACCCTAATTTTCGGACTTATATTTCAGACACGATAGAATGTTATGACCTATATATTAATAGTGAAAATGATTGCTTTACTATTAAAAATAATCTTATAGAAAGTTTAGAAATATTTTTACAAGAATTTAATGAAAAATACGGAACAGCAAAGAGATGGAGAGCAGAAAAGAAAGGGATTTATTTTTATGTTGCAGATAAAGGTTGTATTTCTGATACATGGGAAGACTTCGATAGTGCAGACAATAAACGTTATAAGCTTGGCAACTACTTCAAAACAGAAGAAGAAGCACAAAAAGTAAAAGAAGAACTAGATAAGTTCTGGGAAAGAGTAAGAGCAGGAGAGATTGGAGGAGAAAATGATTAAAATAATAAAAAATAATGAGATGAATAAAAATACAAGATATAAAATTTATGCTACTAGATGTAATTGTTGTAATGGAACTGGTAATATAAATGTATTAGAAATTAGAGCAGATAACTCTAATGCAGGCACAATAATCAGTATATGTGATAAATGTTTACAAGAACTAAAAAAGAAGATATAAGATTTGGAGTGATGAAAATGTGGGTATGTAAAAAATGTGGCGAAAAAATTCAAGGCTATTATACAGGTCTTGTTGACATTGATAAAAATGGTTGTGCAATAGATGGAACTCAAGAAGAGGAAGAAGTTATAAAATATTTTTGTGGTTGTGATGAACATATAAGATTTGGAAGAATAGAAGAACTAAAAAGAGTAGCTGATTGGGAGGAAGATGACTAAAAAAATTCTTGATGTATGCTGTGGTAGTAAGATGTTTTGGTTTCAAAAAAACAGAAATGACACAGTTTATATGGATAATAGAGAGCTTGAAGATACTCTCTGTGATGGAAGAAAACTAATAATAAAGCCTGACCTTGTTGCAGATTTTAGAAATATACCTTTTTCAGATGAAACATTTAAGCTAGTAGTTTTTGACCCTCCACATTTATACAGAGTTGGGGAGAAAAGTTGGCTGGCTAAAAAGTATGGCCATCTAGGTAGCAACTGGAAAGATGATATAAAGCAAGGCTTCAAGGAATGTTTTAGAGTATTAGAATCTTATGGGGTTTTAATTTTTAAATGGAATGAGGAACAAATAAAATTATCAGAAATATTAAAATTGACTAATGTTAAGCCTCTTTTTGGTAATAAGAGAGCTAAAACACATTGGTTGGTATTTATGAAAGAGGAGGAACAATGATTAAGAAATACATTAAAAAACCTATTGAAATAGAGGCTATACAATTAACAGAAAATAATATAATAGAAGTTTTTAATTTTATAGATGGAGAAAATTATGAAAAGACCAAAAGTACAGAAGAATTAGAAGATATTGTATTAGCAATAACAAAACAAGGTTACATACAACTTGAAGGCATAATGATAGCTGGGTTTGGAGATTACATAATAAAAAATCAAGGTAAATATTATCCTTGTAGACCTAATACATTTCAACAAACTTATGAGGAAGTGAGATAATGGAATTTAAAAGACCAGAAACTTTTGAGGATATATTAAATCTTCAAAAGCATTTAGATGAAAATATACATAGTTCAAGAGAAAGAACACTTAAAGATATTAAATTATCTTTAATAGCAGGAGTAATAGAATTCAATGAAGAAACACCTGAAAGCCATAAGACTTGGAAAACTAAGCCTTACGACAAAGAAAAAGAATTAGAAGAATTTACTGATATTTGGTTTTTTCTAGCACAAATGGTTAATTTTAAATTAGAAATATCTGATAGTTTTGTTGAAATAAAAAATGAAATTACAAAATTATTTGATGATAGAACAAATTTAAAATTAATTTATCAGCCTAATATAGAAAATTTAATTATGAGCGTTCTTTATGGAAATGATTTTCAAATACTCCAAAATTTAATAATTATTTCAACTAATAAGGGCTATACAAAAGATGATATTCTTAACTGCTACTGGGAAAAGTGGCAAAAAAACATGAAGAGAATAGGGAAGGAGTGGAATTAGTTATGAGTATGACAGTAGATGTAAAAAATTATAATAAAAAGGACATAGATGACTTTATAAAAAAATATCCAAATTCAAAAGAATGTTTTGAGAAGTGTGGAGCATTTTTAGGAGATTATTATTTTATAATGGATAATGAATTTGGAGGAGATGAAAATCCTTATACACAACTACTTGATTTATTAAAAATAGCTGAAGCAAAAGAAAAAAATATTGATTTAGATGATGATGATTTTTATGACTATGATTCTGAAATGGTTGAAGCTTTTGAAAATATTAATGGTTTTTATAAAATACCTAGTTGGGTTAATGAAATTTAAGGAGATTGAGAGAATGAAGAAAGAAAAAACGATAAAAGTAACTTTTACAGAAAGTGATGATATGCTATATAATAACTTTATTGATATATTAATAAACAGTTTTTTAGAAGAAATATAAAGGAGTAAGAAAATGATTAATGTTGTAGGATATGCTAGATATTCATCTGATAATCAAAGAGAGGAAAGCATTATAGCTCAGGAAAGGGCTATAAAAGAATTTTGTCAAAAGAACAATTACAATTTAATAAAATTATACAAAGATGAAGCTATTTCTGGAACATCAATCAAGGATAGAACAGAGTTTTTGGAATTAATAGAGGATAGTAAGAAGAAAGAATTTCAATGCGTGGTTGTACATAAGTTTGATAGATTTGCAAGAAATAGATATGACCACGCTATTTATGAAAAGAAGTTAAATGATAATGGTGTTAAGCTTTTATCAGTCTTGGAGCAATTAAATGATAGTCCAGAATCAGTTATATTAAAATCGGTCCTTACTGGAATGAATGAATATTACAGTTTAAACTTATCAAGAGAAGTTAAAAAAGGTTTAAATGAAAATGCTTTGAAATGTATCCATAATGGTGGTATAACTCCTTTAGGATACGATTTAGATGAAGATAGAAGATATATTATAAATGAAACAGAAGCTGAAACAGTAAGAATAATTTATAAATTGTATAGTGAGGGAGTAGGCTATGCAAGTATATCAGAACAATTAAATAAAATGGGTAGACTAAATAAGTTAGGTAAGCCATTTAGAAAAACATCAATAAGAGACATATTAATAAATGAAAAATATACAGGTGTCTTTGTGTATGGTAAAAAAGATGGCAGAGGTAGATTAACAGGTAAAGAGGTCAAAATTGAAGGTGGAGTTCCTCAAATAATTAGCAAGGAAGATTTTGAAAAAATAAGAAATAAAATGAAGAACAGAAAAACTGGTAGCAGAGCAACAGCACATGAAACATATTATTTGACGGGGGTATGTACTTGTGGAGAATGTGGAGGAAGATACTCGGGTGGATATCGTTCAAGACAAAGAGATGGAAGCATAACTTATGGATATACCTGCATTAATAGAAAAACAAAAGTAAATGATTGCAAAAATAAACCAATAAGAAAAGAAATTCTTGAAGAATTTATATTTAAAACTATCAAGAAAGAAATATTTACAGAAAAGAGAATAAAAAGTATAGCTAAAAAAGTTGAAAAATCTGTAAATGAAAAAATATTGAATAAAGTTCAAGAAATTAAAAAAATTGAAATAGAGATTCAAAAAGTAAAAAATAAGATTGATACCTTGTTAGAAATATTCTTGGATAATAAAGTATCAAAAGAAGCTTTTGAAAATAAAAATAGAAAGCTTGAAAATGAATTATTTATACTTACACAAGAAAAAAATAAACTCTCTGCATCTAAAAAGATAAGTAGAGAGAATATAGAAAGCTTTATAAGAAATTTTAAGTCAAATTTTAATAAAAGTAACATAAAAAAGTCAGTAATTGAGACTTTTGTAAAAGAGATAAAAGTATATGAAACATATGTAGAAATAACCCTTAGATTATTTCCTATGTATATTGATAGAAATGGTGGAGATGACGAGAGTCGAACTCGTGTCCGAAATCATAACGACCATAAGCTTCTACAAGTTTAGTTTACTATTAAATTTCGTAATAATTACTCCCGTAAACAGGGCTAACTAAAACTATCCTCTAAAATGTCCCATAAACTTAGAGAAATCATTTATGGTAATCTATACTAGTCAACACCTTTGAAAAACTCGTATAGAATAAGTTATCCAAGGTGTAGCTGAACTAAGCAGCTAAAGCGTAATCTTTGTTTCCATCTAAACGATGTGTTTAGTCTCTCACAGCGACAAGCCTGACTTGCTACCTATAACCTTACAACCCCGTCGAAACCTTTGCATCCCCATATTTAATTGTAGAATTAATTATAGCACTATTATTAAATTTTAGCAAGGGATTTTTAGAAGATAAAAAAGAGTTGTTGTAACATTTAAGTTACTAACAACTCTTTGATATAGAATTAATTTATACTATTTTTTATTTCTTTCATTGTAATCTGCTTCAATATCAGCTTTCCAACTTTTATCTAATTCTTTTCCTGAACGAACTTCTTCAACGGCTTTATTTAAAGTATCATAATTCTTTTTAGTTCCTATACTATCAGATTTATAATTTACTGCTCTTTCAGCATTTATTCCTATTGTGTTTGCAGTTTCTATTGCATCAATATTTGCACCTAAGAATAGAAATTCCCAACCATATTTTTCTTTTTGAGTTTCTATTAATTTTTTTACAGTAGAAGAATTATATTCTTTACTTGCATTTTCTAATCCATCTGTTATTATAACAAATAGGACTTTATCAGCTTTTTCATTTTTTCCTAATGTATCTTGAATAGCTTTTTCTTTAGCTATAGTTTTACCAATAGCATCTAAAAGAGCTGTACTTCCTCTAACAAAATATTCTT
>ERZ773062.402-NODE-402-length-24207-cov-10.396944_pt1 | contig 24207 bp, 25 predicted proteins | sample MGYA00580626_ERZ773062 | MGnify/ENA primary metagenome ERZ773062 (study PRJEB29015, sample SAMEA2738003) | human oral metagenome | biome: human oral; feature: human-associated habitat; material: dental | place: China | collected 2058 ... | reverse complement strand
TAAACGTCGAAGGTACTGATACATCTCGTATTGGAAGAATAGAAAACAGCCAAACAAAGCATAAATCACTCGAAAGAGTGATTTTTTTGTGTAAAGGTTAGAAATTTAACAGCAAAATTAAATAAACAAGTATGGCTGTGAGGCTTAAAAGGAACACCTGTTCTATCTCGAATATAGAAGTTAATGACCTAACAGCAATCTATGATTGCGTCGTAGGTCAGATGCTAAGAAACTCCATTTGTGAAACAAATGGCAAGTTTCGACAGCGAAAGCTCTTAAACGTCGAAGGTACTAGTACATCTCGTACTGGGAGAATAGATAATAGCCAAACAAAAAAATCATCCCAATGAATGGATGATTTTTTTGTTTTAACAACTAAAGTTGAAGAATAAAAACTCTTCGACTTTTTTTATAAAAGTCGAAATATAAAACTGATGGAAACAGTTTTTAAATTTTTTTATTCTCAGTTGTCAAATATTTAAGCAGGTTTCTTTTCAAAAAGTGTTTCTTTCGGATTGCCTGTTTTATAAAATAATACAATCAAAAATATTACTGTTATAGAAATGAAAGCAAAACAATAACTTCTGCTAATTCCGAATTCCTTTATTATAAATGTAACTAACGGATCACTTAGTATAAATGCAATTTGTACAATTACATTTTTTATTGATAATATTGTAGATTTGTAGTGTAAATCAGTTTTTGAATTTATATACATTGAAAACAGTAAGTAAAAGTAGCCTGTTATAAATCTATATATTGCATAAAAAAACATGGAAACAAAAAAATTTTTCGAAATCCACATCACAAATGTAGAAATCATTAAAAATAAAAAACAGTATTTAAGTTTTACCATGGGATTATATTTTTTTAAATAAATTTGATGAAATTTTGTTCCGAACATACTAATTATATTTGCAATCATATACATAATTCCGATATATTTTGAATTTATTTTGAAAAAGTCCAGATACTCGGGAAAATAAATTGCAACTTGCGGTATGGAAATATATGAAAGTAATAATATTAGAAATATGAAAACTTGTTTTTTAAAAATAAAAAAAGCAGTTTTAAAATTTACATTTTCTATTTGAACTTTTTCTTTTTCAGTATTTATATGTTTCTCAGATATCGATAGATACAAAAATAAATTCAATATTGATAAAACCATCGAAATTAAAAATGGAAGTCGTATATTGATATTGTATATAAAGCCTATTATGAGTCCACCGAGAATGTTTGAAATTCCACTTGATATTGATGAAATTTCAAACACTTCTTCTTCTCTTTCAAGTAAGTTCATTAACAAAACACTATTTGCTCCGGACATTCCAGCATCTCCAACAGCCATAAAAATTGCACATATTAAAAATTGGAAAAAACTCGTACTGAAAAATAATCCGACTAGAGATAGAGTTATCATAACAGAACCGATGCATACACTTAATTTCGGAGATTTTTTATCTGCAAACAGTCCAAAAGGAATTTCAAAAATTATATTACTTATACTGGTTACTGAAAAAATAATACCTATTTTGAATATGTCTATTCCAAAATTTTTATAAAATAAAAAAATTATTGGAGAATAGAATAAAATAAAATTAGAAATGAAAGTAATTAAATAAACTTTAAATTTATTAGTATTATTTATTTTAAGAAATTTATATTCTAAAACTGACATCTATCATCTCTCCTGTTTTCTATATTCAACGTTTTTTGCTGTTTTATTCTTTCAGCAGGACATCCTCCATTACAAAAAAAGTTTAATTTACAATTATCACAACAAGGATCTTTGTTTTTTAAATTTCTATGATACTCTAAATCTTTATTGTTATTCCATACATATTTTATTGTTTTTTTAAAAACATTATTTGTGTTTTTATCTAAATGTGTATGTGCAGGACACCCAGAAATCACACCATTACTCAGAATTTCTAACTTTGTTTGACCAACTTCACATCCATATTCTAATTTTTGTATATTAGAAACTTTTATATCATTATATGCTAAATAATCATATGCAAAATACAACATACAACCCTCTATCTTTAAGTTTATTTTTAAATTATTTTTAACAATAAATTTATAAAGATCTTCTTTCAAATTTTTTATTTTTAAAAAATCTTCTTTTACAGAATTATATTTACTTTTAGTTTTAACAAATACAGCAATCGTAAATTTTTTAATATTGTATTTTTCTAAAAAAATAAGCATGTTTTCTAAATCTTTGTAACTTTGGTTTATGTTTTATAATACTGGCATTGTATTTTAAGTATATCGTATCATAATTCGAATAAAAAATCAAAATTATTTATAATATATTTCAAATAATTTTTTGTACAAAATATTAAACTAAAATATAAATTTAATTTATAAAAAGAACTATATTCAAACTAATTTGAATTTTCATTTTATTTTAAGTATAATATATATTATATATAAATTTAATAAAATTATTATAGAAAAAAAGGAGTAAATATGTTCGATGTTTATAAATTTTTTGATATGGTTTTAAGTCAAAATGCTTTGGAGATTAAAAAATTTTTTAATGAAGATGCTTATATTGATTGGCATAATACTAATGAAAGATTTACTGTTGATGAGTTTATTGAAGTTAATTGCACTTATCCTGATAAATGGGGTGGAGAAGTTGAAAGGGTTGAACAAATCGGAAATTTAATTATTGCAGTTGCAAAGGTTGTAAATGTTTTTGATAAATCTTCATTTTATGTTAATTCCTTTATACTACTAGAAAATGGGAAAATTTCAAAACTTGATGAATATTGGGGAGATAATGGAGAAATTCCACAATGGAGAATTATAAGAAATATAGGAGTTAAAATAAAGTAATGAATTCGTTTTATAAAAATAAGAGTATAACAGATAATTTTAAATTAATTATTTTGTTAATTATGTTTTTATTTGGATTGGTATTTAAAGCATCTACTAGAGATTTTGTTTTGCTTGTTGTTTTAGTATTAATTGAATTTGCTTTTAAGATTGGATTTAATTATATTAATTCTATAAATTATACAATTTCAGATAAATTTTATAAGAAAATTTTAAAAATGTTGAATATTATAAATTTTGAATTTGATTTCTTATTTGTATATTTGTTTTTTGATTCGATTTTTAAATTTAATATAAAGTACCTTGTTGGAATAATCTTTGGTGTTTTAGTTATGAGTATAATTTTCTTTTCTTTTTTTGTCTCTTTAAATTTAAAATATGAAATTCTTACTTTTAGAATGGCTAATGAGTTAGATAGAGAAAGTATTTTAAATATATATCTTGAAGGAGCAAATGCTTTAAAAGAAGATGGAGTTGATCAATGGCAAGGTCATTATGTCCCAAGTTTTAAAGATGTTGATGAGCATTTAGGAGTTGATCTATATGTTTTAGAATATCATAAAAGGATAGTTTCCACAGCTTGTTTGGTTGAAGGAATAGATGAAGATTATGAGAATATAAATGGAAAATGGAATACTTCACTTCCTTATATTAGTATTCATAAGGTAGCAACTTCTAATAAATATAAAAAACAGAGTTTTGCTAAGAAAATGATGAGCTATATTGAAAATCTTGCAAAGAGAAAGAGAATGGATTTAAGAATTGATACCCATAAAGACAATAAAAAAATGAGAAATTTTATTTTATCCTGTGGTTATAAATATACAGGAGAAGTAGTATTGCAAGGAGAACTTGAAAGACTTGCATATGATAAAGTTATTGTAAAGTAAATATATAATTAAAAGTAAAAAAGGTTAGAGTTTTTAGTTTCTCTAACCTTTTTGTTTTTTAATGTGTTGCTCCGCCTTCTACCTTAATGTCTTCTTTGTTTTCAACGATAGCTTCGATTGCATATTCTAATCCTTTTGCAATCATTTCTAATGGCATTGATGGCATATTTCTTTTATCTACAACTTGTTCTGGTAAAAATGGAATATGAACAAAGCCTGTTCTCATATTCGGATATTTTGTACTTGCAAGATGTGCCATTCCGTAGCAAACATGGTTACAAACGAAAGTTCCAGCTGTATTTGAAACAGAAGCAGGAATTTTGTTTTCAATCATTTTTTGAACCATAGCTTTTATAGGAATAGTTACAAGATATGCATCAGGACCATCTTTAGCGATTTTTTCATCAATTGGTTGATTTCCTTCATTATCTTTGATTCTAAAATCATCCATATTAATTCCAACTCTTTCTACTGAAATGTCTGTTCTACCACCTGCTTGTCCTACACTTAAAACTACATCTGGTTTTTCAATTTCAATAACTTCTTCAAGTTTCTTTAAACTCTTTCTTGCGACTGTTGGAATTTCTACTTTAATTATTTTTGCTCCTTTAATTTCGTCCGGTAATAATTTTACTGATTCAATTGCAGGATTAATTTTTTCTCCTCCAAAAGGGTCAAATCCACTAACTAAAATTTTCATTTAATCATCTCCTAAAATGCTAATACTAACATAAGCACTATATGAACTAAAATCATTGCAAGAGCCATAGGTGCCTGTGTTTTTATAATCGTATATTTATCTTTAGTTTCTAGTATTGCGCCCGGAACAATATTGAAGTTTGCAGCCATAGGAGTTAATAGAGTACCACAATAACCGCAAGTCATTCCAAGTGCTCCTACTACTGCAGGATTTCCACCTTGTGCTATTACAAAAGGAATTCCTACGCCGATTGTAATTACAGTAAATGCTGCAAATGCGTTGCCCATAATCATAGTGAAGATTACCATACCTAAGCAGTAAGCTACGACACCGGCAACTCTTCCACCATCACCAACGATACTTCCGGCAAAGTTTCCGATTAAGTTTCCTACACCTGCTGCAGTAAATACAATTCCAAGTGCTCCTAAAAGTTGAGGTAATAAACTTGAAGCTCCAACTTGCATTAAAAGTCTTGAAGTATCTTCTTTCATATCTTCAACCTTTGGTTTAGCAATTAACAAAGCAATTATAAATGCAATTACTGCTGAAACTCCTAAGACTTGTGCAGTTGAGAATCCGAAAATTATATCTTTACCTTTAGCATCAGTTCCGATTATGAAGTTAAATGATTTAAATTGTGACATTAAAAACGCAAGACCTGCCATTATTAATGCAGGAATAAAAATTTTCCAACCGATTTTATCTGCATTTTTTCTTCTCTCTTCATCTGTTGGAGGAGTAAATTCACCGATTTTAACTTGTTTTGTAAGAGTAAGAACTCCACAAACAACAAGCATTGCACCGACAATAATACCACCTTGATCAGGTAGATATTTAACTAAAAATCCTCCAAATGCAAATATAATTCCAACTAAAAACCAAAATAAAAACGTACCTATTCTCGCTTCTTTATTTTTTAAACCTCTAAAAGCTGTTAAAATTGAAATTAATCCACAAAGAATATATACAAATTCGTCAATAAAGAATGTATTACTACTTATCCATTTTAACATTTTTTTCACCAGCCTTTCTAAGTTTCATTTCAAACAAGAAACATTGAACAATTGACAAAATAATCATTGCCACACCTGCAAATAAAGAATAATAAGCTACTTGTGCTCCGGTTATTGTGTGTCCCTTATCTTTAAGAGTAGAAACTATAAGTAAAACACCTGAAGAAACCGGAAATATATTTTGTCCGAAAAAGTTACCGTAGTTTTCAACGGCACCTGCCAATCCCTTTAAATCTTCAAGTTTAGTTTCTGTAAGGTCAACTGTTTTAGTAGCAGCTCCTTCAGCCATAGGTAAAATTAAAGGTCTTACAAATTGAATATGTCCACCTAAACGCAAAGAAAATATCGCTGCAATCCAACGGATAAGTAAATATAACCAGATAACCAAACCTGCACTTGCTCCTTTGATTTTTCGTATTCCGTCGGCGGCTTTTTCTTTAAGACCATTTCTTTCCATAATGCCTATTACTATAAGTGTAGTAAAAAACAAACTCATGTATCTGTTTGTTACAAAGCCTTTACCTATAATATCCAAAATTTCAACAATGCTTTTACCTCCGGCAAGACCTGTTGCAAAACCGGCGATTAAAACTACAGAAATTACATCAAGTTTTAAAACAAAACCTACAACAATTATAACAATACCGATTAAAACTAAATAATTTTGCATATCTTCCTCCTACAATATATTTTAATTACTTATTTTTCAAAAAAGTTTTTAATACAATAATTAAATAACTTTTTTTGCGATATAAACATATAAGTAATTAGAAATAGTATAGCATAATTTTTAGGATTTTTAAAGAGTATTAAGTCATTATATGAATTCCATTAAAAAATATAATTAATTAATTTTTTTTATATAAATATAATAATTAGCAAAAAATAAATTTTTAAAATAGTGTATTTACAATAATTATATGGAAGTATATTTTTAATAATCTAAATTGATTAAGAAATATAATCTATATAGATATTTTTAGTGAAATTTATCTAAAATTTGACAATATTGTAATATTGATATATAATAGTAATAGGTTTATGCCATATGATAAAGCTATTACTATTTCATCAAAACAACAATATAACAATAATCAAAATGAAGTTTTGATATAATTATAATATATTTATGCCTTGTGGTAAACATATTTTAATTGCGAAGCAACAAGGTTCTCGGGCACCCACCCGATGCAAAGCATCGAGGAAGGGTGAGGTTCTTCTTTCATCAAAGCAACAATATAAAAATTATCAAATTGAAGGTTTGACATAATTCTAATATATTTACGCCTTGTAGTAAATATATTAGAAGATTGTTTCCATTATGATAAATTTCGTTAAAAATAAGCTTGAAAATTTATTTTTTGATATTTGGTATGTAAATAAAGAAATTTTTTCACGAAGGAGGATTAAGATGATTTATTTTGATAATGCAGCGACTACAAAAAACAAACCTGCAGAAGTTATTGATGCAGTTGTAAATGCAATGAAAAACTTTGGGAACTCCTCTCGTGGAGTTCATGAAGAAAGCTTAAGTGCAGATAGGATTGTTTTTGAAACCAGAAAAAAATTAGCAAAGATGTTTAATGTTGGAAATTCCCGTCAGGTAGTTTTCACAAAAAATGCGACTGAAAGTCTAAATATTGCAATAAATGGATTATTTTTAGAAAATGACCATATAATCACTTCCGTTGCAGAACATAATTCTGTTTTAAGACCTATAAATTATTTGAAAGAAAAGGGTGTTGAAGTAAGTTATATAGGAGTTTCTGAAAATGGAGTTATTAATTTTGGTCAGATTCCATCTTTGATTAAATCGAATACGAAGGCGATAGTTATAACTCATGCATCAAATGTTACGGGAAATATTACAGATTTAAAAAAGTATGGAGATTTTTGTAGAAATAATAATCTTCTTTTTGTTGTAGATGCATCTCAAACAGCAGGAGCATTTGATATTGATATGAAAGAGATGAATATTGATGTGCTTTGTTTTACAGGACATAAATCAATGCTTGGACCTCAAGGAACAGGTGCATTATGTGTTAGAGAAGAAATCTATATAAGACCTTTTATGGTTGGTGGAAGTGGAACTCACAGCTATGATGAGTTTCAACCTGATAAGATGCCGACAAGACTTGAAGCCGGTACTTTAAATTCACATGGAATTGCAGGGCTTCACGCATCTATTGACTATATTTTAAGAAATAAAATGGAAAAATTAACTAATAAAGCTTTGGAGCTTGCAAGGAGATTTTATGATGGAGTAACTAAATTTCCAGAAGTTAAGGTTTATGGAGATTTTGAAACAGACCTAAGAGCACCAATAGTTTCTTTAAATATTTCAGATATGGACTCTTCTGAAGTTAGTAATATTTTATATGAAGAGTATAAAATTTCAACAAGACCCGGAGCTCATTGTGCACCACTTATACACAAGGCGCTTGGAACTGTTGAACAGGGTATGGTTAGATTTAGCTTTTCTCATTCAAATACTTTTGAAGAGGTAGAGCTTGCTATAAACGCAATTAAAAAAATTATCGACGATAGGAGGGAATAAAATGCGTTTTTTTAACACAAAAAAAGGATTGTTGACTTTGGGAATTATCGCTGGTCTTGGCGCTGCTTTACTTGCATATTTAGGCAATCCTAAAAACATGGCTTTTTGTATAGCTTGTTTTATTAGAGATACTGCGGGAGCTATGAAGTTCCATAATGCAGAAGTGGTTCAATATTTTAGACCAGAAATTGTAGGTATTATTTTAGGTGCATTTTTAATTTCATTATTTACGAAAGAATATAGATCTACAGGTGGTTCATCACCTGTTATAAGATTTTTCTTAGGTGTAATAATGATGGTTTGTGCTCTTGTATTCTTAGGATGTCCTTTAAGAATGATTTTAAGAATGTCAGCAGGAGATATAAGTTCTTATGTAGGATTTGTAGGATTTGCAGCTGGAGTTGCAACAGGTGCATTCTTCTTAAGAAAAGGCTTCAGCTTGGGAAGAGCTTATCCTGTTAAAAAAGAAAATGGATATGTACTACCAATTGTTGTAGCAGGATTATTTGCTTTAGTTATTGCTGTTCCATCTCTTTATGCATTTAGCCAAAAAGGACCTGGAAGTATGCATGCAGTATGGTATGCAGCACTTGGAGTAGGACTTGTATTTGGTATAATTGCACAAAAAAGTAGAATGTGTTTTGCTGGATCACTTAGAGATATTATTTTACTAAAAGATTTCAGATTATTCTCAGTTATTGGTGGAATTTTTATAGTTATGTTAGTTTATAATATAGCTACAAACAACTTTAAATTTGTTGCTTTTGGACCAATAGCTCATGCTCAAACAATTTGGAATTTACTATCTATGTATGCTGTAGGTTTTTGTGCAGTATTACTTGGAGGTTGTCCTTTAAGACAATTAGTTCTTGCAGGAACAGGTTCTTCAGATTCAGTTATTACTGTACTGGGAATGTTCGTAGGTGCTGCCTTTGCTCATAATTTCAAATTGGCAGCAGGTGCAGCAGCAGTTGAAAATGCAGCAAAAGGAATTAAAGCTGCAGCAGGTGGACCTGGAATAAATGGACAAATATTTGTTATTATTTCAATAATTGCTTTGTTTATAGTAGCTTTTTACGGATTGAAAAGAGAAAAAAATAGATAAAATTTAAGGAGATTGATATGAAAGAATTAGACGTTAGAGGATTATCTTGTCCAGAACCAGTTTTAATCTTACAAGATGCCCTTAAAGAAAATAAAAACGAAACTTACAAAGTCTTAGCTAGTGAAGCACATGTTGTAAAAAATATCACTCATTTTGCAAACAGCCAAGGCAAGAAAACTTCTGTAAAAGAAGTTGGATTAGACTTTGAAATTATTGTAGAATAATGAAAGAGACTAAGCTGTATACAACATTCTATACGACGGCAGAGGCAATGGCAACTGAAAGTGTATGTAAAGAAAATAACCTTTCAGGAAAACTTGTACCTGTACCAAGAGTTTTATCAGCAGGTTGTGGGATTGCATGGGAATGCAGTCCCATTTTAAAGCCAAGGCTATTAGAACTTTTAGAAAAAGAAGACATAGAATGGGAAGAATGTAAAGAAATTTAGATTTAAGGAGAATTTATGAAGAAAAATTTTAAATTAGCCCTCTTAATGGCATTCTGTTTAACTGTAACTGCTTGTGGAAAAAAGGAAGAGAAACAGTCAGAAAATAAAGTTGAAAAGCAACTTAAGACAGAAATCAATTATGGTATAACTTCTTCTCCTGAGGGGAAATTTAATCCGTTATTTTCAAATACGCAATATGATGGAAATGTAAATGCATTGGTTTATGATTCTCTTTTGAAATTAAATTCAAAACTAGAATTGGAACCAGCAATGGCTGAAAAATATGAAATATCAGAAGATGGTAAAAAAGTTGTATTTACTTTAAAGGATGGACTTAAGTTTCATGATGGAAAGCCCGTTACTTCAAAAGATGTTAAATTTACTTTGGAAGCAATGGCAAGTCCTGACTATGAGGGGGACTTGCAAAGTTATGTTCAATCTATAGAGGGATTTAAGGAGTTTCAAGGTGGAAAAGAAACTGAACTTAAAGGAATAGTTTGTAAAGATGATAAAACCATTGAAATTAATTTTAGTGTCCCTTATTCACCTGTTTTGACTAATATAGGTACATTAGGAATTTTACCTCAACATATATGGGGAGAAGTTCCAGTTAAGGATTGGGCAACTAAAACTGAATTGCTTAATAAACCAATAGGTTCAGGTCCTTATAAAATTGAAGAATTTAAAGCAGGAGAGTTTGTAAAACTTTCTGCAAATGAAGATTACTACAATGGAGCTCCAAAATTAAAGACTTTTGTATTTAAAGTTGTTAAAGAAGAAACTGTAAGTGCTGAACTTATCAATGGAAGTATTGATGTTGCAGACATTTCTAGTATTAAAAAAGCAGATATGACAACACTTAAAGAGTCAGGAATTGAAGTTAAACAATATCCTAATTCAAAAATTCAATATATGGGCTTTAATCTTAGGAATGATATTTTAAAAGATGTAAATGTTAGAACAGCAATAGCTTATGGTATTGATAGACAATCAATTTTAGATGGACTTATAGAAGGAAATGGTGTTATTATTAATACACCAATGGTACCAACTTTATGGTCATATCCTAAAGAAGGTTTAGTTGAATATAAATTTGATGAAGCTAAAGCTAAAGAATTATTAGAAAAAGCTGGATATAAAGACACAAATAATAATGGGACTGTTGATAAAGATGGAAAAGAATTAGAGTTTACTTTAACTGTTCCTACAGGGGATACTGTTAGAGAAAAGACAGCTACAGTAATTCAACAAAATCTTGCTAAAATAGGGATTAAAATAAATTTAGAAATGTTAGAGTTTAAAGCTACAATGAATAAAGTTGTAGGGAATCATGAATTTGATTTGTATTTAATGGGCAATACTTTAGATGCTGATCCGGATCCAACACCAAACTGGTATTCAACTCAAGCGAGTGATAAAAAAGGAGAATTTGGATGGAATATATCTGGATTCAAATCAACTGAGGCAGATAAATTGATGGATGCTAATAGACAAGCTACTAAACAGGAAGAAAGAGCAAAAATTCTTAATGATTTTGGTAAATTGTTGAATAAAGAATTACCTTGGGTACCTCTTTATGCATCTGATATTACTAAAGCTTATAGCAAGAAGTTAAGTAATTATGAACCTAATACATTTGTTGATTTTTATAATGTAGAAAAATGGGAGTTGGAAAAATAATTTTAAAGAAGATTTTTGTTGATTTTTAAAAAATCTTTTATTATAATTAGTAATATATAAATAGTCATCTTGATTTTCAAGATGACTGTTTTATATGTAGAAGAATTTGGATTGGAATTATTATGAAAAAATTTTTAATTAGAAGATTTACAATTTCTCTAATAATTTTGCTTGGAATATGTGTCTTTATGTTTGTTTTATTACAGTTATCCCCAGGTAATCCTTATATGGATTCAATGAAACCTGGAATGAGTCCAGAGCAAATTGAGAATATGTTAACACAAAAAGGGTATTATGACCCTATTTATTTAAAATTTATAAAATGGTTTAGAGATATTCTATTTTTTGATTTTGGATATTCTATAAAATATGGACAAAGTGTGGGTTCTTTGATTATGGAAAGAATTCCAAATACCTTATTTATAACATTACCTGCTTTTACATTTGCAATTATTTTATCAATTTTTGTTGGACGTTTTGTTGCCTATAAAGGTGGATTTTTAGATAAATTTGTAGATATTATTTCTGGAATAGGAATTTCTATACCAACATTTTTATTTGCAATATTATTTATAAAGTGGTTTGCTTTTGATATTAAAATATTTCAAATTTCAGGTACTGGAAATCTTTCTAACAAAGTTGGAATGGGGTTTATTTTAAATAAAATTTATTATGCTTTTTTACCAATTTTAGTTCTTACTGTTATTCAGTTTTCATCATTGGTGAGATTTGTTCGAGCTTTTATGTTATCTGTAAAAAAAGAAGATTATATTAGAACATATCAGGGTTTTGGAATGACAAGATATGAAGCATACAAAAAAATAGGTTTTAGAAATATTCTGCCAAGGCTTTTAACAATGATTTTCACAGAAGTTCCTAATTTGATTTCTGGAGCTTTGATAACTGAAACTATATTTGTTTGGCCAGGTCTTGGAAAACTTAACTATGACGCAGTTTTTTCAAGAGATTATCCATTAATCATGGGGATAATTATAGTGATTTCATTTACAGTTTTGATTTCTAATCTAATAGCAGATATTATAAACTATTATTTGGATAAGAGGATAGGTATTTAGTATGAAGACGAAGTTTACAGTTGGAAGTATTTTATTTATATTTATATTGTCATTTATTTTTATAGCACCTAAATTTTATGTTAAAAATCCAAATGAAGTAAATTTAACTATGGTTGAAAAAACTCCGAGCAAAGATAATCCACTGGGTACTGATGAAACTGGAAGGGATGTATTCGCAAGATTAATGGCAGGAGGAAAAGTGTCTTTGACTGCCGGAATTTTGGCAAGTCTAGTAAAACTGTTTATATCCTTAGTTCTTGGCTTTTTTGCTGGATATTTTAAAAAATTAGATGGTATAATTATGAGACTTTGTGATGTCTTTATGTGTTTTCCGTTTTATGTACTTGCAATTTCAATATCCGCATTTATAGGACCGTCAATTAAGAACTTAATCATTATAATTGCATTTTTCACTTTTGCATCGTCTACAAGACTTATAAGAACTGAAATAAAAGCCTTAAAAGATAAAGAATTTATTCAAATTTTAAAGATAAATGGAGAAAGGAACTTTAAAATTTTGATAAATCATATTATACCTAATCTTAGAAATACGATTTTAGTAATATTTACTACATCTGTAGCTCAAGGAATATTAATGGAATCTTCATTATCTTTCTTTGGTTTAGGTGTTAAAGAACCTATGTCAAGTTGGGGATCTATGTTATCTGTTGCATTGAATATTTTGAATATTCAAAAGAAGTGGTTTATGTGGCTACCTGCAGGTATTTTAGTTTTAACTTTAGTATTTTCTATAAATCTGATAGGAGAGGGGCTTAAAAATGATAGAAGTAACTAATTTAAAAATAGAAGCTTCAGAAAAAGTTCTGGTAGATGAAATTAGTTTTAAACTTTCTGAAAATGAGAGTTTGGGGATAATCGGAAGTTCCGGTTCTGGAAAAACATTGACAAGTTTATCTTTAATGGGACTTTTGGACACAGATATTTATAAAATAACTGGAAGTATAAAATTATTTGGAGAGGAAATTATTGGAATTTCAGAAAAAGAGATGGCTAAGAAAAGACTTTCAGAAATTTCTTTTGTATATCAAAATCCATTTAATACATTTTCTCCGGTTGAAAAAATAAAGAAACAATTTGATAGAGTTTATAAGATAAAAAAGTTAAAAAAAGACGATGAAAAAATAAAAAAGTTATTAGATGAAGTTTCTCTAAATGAAAGTCATCTTGAAAAATTTCCTTATGAACTCTCTGGTGGAGAATTACAAAGACTGGTAATAGTAACAGCTTTATTACTAAATCCAAAAGTATTGATTTGTGATGAGCCTACTACTGCACTTGATGTTGAAGTAGGAGAAAAAATAATTGAACTTTTAAATGACATTAGAAAAAAAGAAAAATTATCATTGATTTTTGTAACTCATGACCTTAGTATAATTGGAAATATTACTGAAAGACTTATAATTATGAATAATGGTAAAATTGTTGAGTCTGGTAAAACAGAAGAAATCTTAAGGTCTCAAAAAGATGAATATACAAAAAAATTATTAAGTTATTCAAGGTTGGGCGATTAGATGTTAGAGATAAAAAATTTAACTGTAGAATATGACGAAATCATTCTTGATAATATTAATCTAAAATTAGATAAAAAAGTATATGGATTAAAAGGAGGGTCAGGTTCTGGAAAAACTACATTTATAAAGGCTTTGCTCGGACTTATTGAGTATAAAGGAGAATTATTTCTTGATGGAGAAAAATTGAAAAATAGAAAAAACTTTCAAGTGGTCTTTCAAAATCCTTTTAATTCATTTGATTCAACTAGGAAAATAAGATTTTCTATCGATGAGATTTTAAGCCTAAATGGAGTTGAAATTAATTTGGAAGAATTGGCTAATAAAGTAGGAGTTGATACTTCGCTTTTTGATAAATATCCTAAAGAATTGTCAGGAGGAGAATTGCAAAGACTTTCTATTGCAAGAGCAATATCTACCAATCCTAAAGTTTTAATTTTTGATGAGCCTACATCTGCTCTTGATGTAGAAAATCAGAAAAACATCTTAGATTTAATAAAAACTTTTAAGGATAAAATTATAATTTTTATTAGTCATGATTTAAAAGTAATAAATTATATTTCAGATGAAGTATTAATTTTAGATAAAGAAAGTAAAAAAATAATCTTAAAATAGTAATATATTAATATATAATTTAAAGTTTGACATTAGTATTTAATTACTATATACTAAAATTCATATATTTATTTGTTGTGAGGTAGAAATTTTGATAAAGAATCAGAAAATGAAAGACAGAAATTATGGAATTGATTTGCTTCGAATAGTTACAATGTTTATGATTGTAAATTTGCATATTTTGTATCATGGTGGAATTTTATCGAGTGAAAAATTATATTTTGGAAGTACAAAATTTAATATAGTATGGATAATAGAGATAGTTTCTTATGTGGCTGTGAATTGTTATGCTTTGATATCCGGTTTTGTTGGAGTCAATTCAAAAAATAAGTATTCCAATATAATTTTATTATGGCTTAGAGTTGCTTTTTATTCTATTTTAATATATTTAATAGCTTGTAAATGTGGAGTTGTAGAATATGATTACAATACTTTTATCACTTATTGTTTTCCTGTTTTGAATACAAAATATTGGTATTTTACAGCATATTTCTGCCTATTTTTCTTTATGCCAATATTAAATGTGGGGTTACAAAATTTAAAGTATGAGCAACTTAGAAATGCAATTATTATGATAATAATTGTAGTTTCTATACTTCCTTTTATTTATGCAGGAGATGTTTTTCATTGCAAAAATGGATATAGTTTTGTATGGTTAATGGTTTTATATTTAATTGGCGGTTTTATAGGAAAGTATAATTTGAATATAAAATTTTCTAAAATTTTAATGCTATTATTATTTATTGTTTGTGTAGCTTTGGAATTTGGAAGTCTATATTTGACAAATTATATGAAATTAAAAGGAGTTGAAAACTTCAAATATACTTTAGTTTCATACACATCTCCAACTATGCTGTTATCAGGAATTGCATTGCTTGTTCTATTTTCAAAACTAAAATTAGGATTTTTAGGAAAGATAATTTCTTTTCTTTCTCCTCTTTGTTTTTCGGTTTATTTAATACACGAGCATAAAGTAATTAGAAATAAATATATAGCTGGACAATTTGAAAGGTTTTTGGATTATCCGACTAAAGAAATGGTAATTTCAATAGTAATAACAGTAATTTCTATATTTTGTATTGGAATATTTATAGATTTTTTTAGAGAATGTTTATTTAAAATTTTAAGATTAAAAAAATTGTTTAGTTTTATTGATAAAAATTAGGTGAAAGCCTAATTTTTTTATGTAAATTTTTGGATTTTTTGTCAAAAATATGATAAAATAAAGCTTGTATGAATGGAGGAAATATGGGCTTAAGATTTTGTCCGCTTTTTAGCGGGAGCGACGGAAATTGTTGCTTTTTAGAAGTTGATAATAAAAGATATTTAATAGATGCAGGTTTTAGTGGAAAGAAAATAGAAAGTAATTTAAAACATTTGGGAGTTGATCCTAGCACGATAGATTTAATATTTTTAACTCATGAACATATTGATCATATAAGAGGTGCTGGAGTGCTTTCCAGACGTTATGATATCAAGATTTGCAGTAATGTTGAAACACTGACTGCCGGAGCATCTAAATTAGGTAAAATTAAAGATGAAAATATTGTGGTTATCGGCACTGAAAAGAAACACAGATTTTCTCTTTTTGATTTATATACCTTGGAAATTTCTCACGATTGTGCGAGAGGAATGGGCTTTGTTTTTAATACGGATTATGGGAAAGTCAGCCTTTTAACTGATACGGGAATTATTACAAACCATATGAAAGAAAAAATTAAGGGTTCAAAGATTTTTTATTTTGAGGCAAATCACGATTTGGAAATGCTTAAAAAAGGACCTTATGATTATAATTTAAAACAGAGAATTTTGGGAGATTTCGGACATATTTCAAATGTTACAAGTGGAAATGTACTCTCCGAAGTTGTAACTGACAAATGCAAAAAGGTATATCTTGGACATTTAAGCGAAACTAATAATGAAGAAAAACTAGCTTATGACGAAGTTTTTGGAATTTTAAATAAAGAAAATGTAATACAATATACAAATTTAGAAGTTGCAAAGAGATTTGACAACAGCAGTATAACGGAAGTGTAATATGAATATAAAAATTTTATGTGTAGGAAAACTATCTGAAAAATTTTTAAAAGACGCTTGTGATGAATATAAAAAAAGAATTTCAGCCTTTTCAAAAATTGAAATTATTGAAATTCCTGAAGAAAAAATTTTGACACAAACTCCAAGTAAATTGGAAATTGAAAATGTATTAAAAAAAGAAGAGGGAAGAATCTTAAATAAAATTTCAGATTCCGATTTTGTTATAACCCTTGAAATTTTAGGAAAATCAATAGGCAGTGAAGACTTTTCAAAATTTTTAGAAGATAAAATGAATGACGGAAACTCAAAATTTATATTCGTAATCGGTGGAAGTTTCGGACTAGGAGATGAAATAAAGAAAAGAAGTAATTTTAAACTTTCTTTTTCAAAATTTACACTCCCACACCAACTATTTAGAGTTGTTTTATTAGAACAAATCTACAGAGCTTTTAAAATTATGAATAATCAAATATATCATAAATAGGAGAAACATGGAAAATAAAGAAATAAAAGATATAATGGAAAATAGAGAAAATAACTTACAGGCGACTTGTCCTGTTCTTTTTCCTGAAAACGAAAGAGCCGAGCTTAAAGATATTGAAAGGTCGCTGATAAAAAGATATAGAAAACATATTTGGTCAAAATTTGTAAAGGCGATTAAAGAATACAATTTAATAGAAGACGGAGATAAGATTGCAGTTGCAATTTCAGGAGGAAAAGACAGCTTGATTATGGCAAAACTCTTTCAAGAGCTTAAAAAGAATGGAAAAGATAATTTTGAACTTGAATTTATTGCAATGGATCCGGGTTATCATCCGTCCATAAAAGAGTTGCTTTTAGAAAATGCAAAATATCTTGAAATTCCTCTTACATATTATCCTGCTGATATTTTTGCAGTTGCAGACAAAATTGCAGGAGATTATCCTTGCTATATGTGTGCAAGAATGAGAAGGGGTTCACTCTATGCAAAAGCTAAAGAGCTTGGTTGTAACAAATTGGCATTAGGTCATCATTTTAATGATGTTATTGAAACCACAATGCTTAACTTGCTTTGTGCAGGAAGTTTTAAGACAATGCCACCTAAACTAAAGGCGAAAAATTTTGAAGATATGGAAATAATAAGACCATTATATCTTATAGAAGAAGAATATATCATAAGGTGGATGAAATCAACAGGACTTATGCCTTTAAATTGTGCTTGTATGGTTGCAGCGAAAAAAATCGGAAACAAAAGATATCAAATAAAGGATTTAATAGAAAATTTGAAAAAAGACTTTAAAAATGTCGACAGTTCAATTTTTAGAGCAGCCGAAAATGTAAATATCAATTTACTATTGGGCTATGAAATAAATGGACATAAAGTCGATTTCAACGAAAAATACGAAAATGACAATCCATTTTATGAATAAATAAACACAAAAAAGTAAACAGTGAATTTTTAAATTCGCTGTTTTTTATATAAGAATATTGATTATTGAATTAAATAGTGATAAGATATATTTGATAAATAATATCAAATGTGTTGGAGGTCTTTATGTTTAAAAAATTTTTTGAAAATGTTATAAAACCAAAAGAAAATTTGGGTGGAAAGATTATGGTTAAAGGAATGAATAAAGGACATGAAAAGTTGGCATCATGGGCGAGGTCATTTTTAGATATAAAAGAAGGAGATAAAATAATAGACTTAGGTTGTGGTGGCGGAAGAAATGTTCAGTATTTTTTAACTAAGGCAAAATATGTATATGGACTAGATTACTCAAAGATGAGTGTTCAAGTTTCAAGGGAATTAAATGAAAAAGAAATTAAAGATGGAAGATGTAAGATTTTTGAAGGGGATGTATCTGAAATTCCATTTGAAGATGAAAGTTTAGATATTGTAACAGCATTTGAAACTATATATTTTTGGCAAGATATTGAAAAAGCATTTAAAGAAATTCATAGAATTCTTGTTGTGGGAGGAACATTTCTAATTTGTAATGAAGGAAGTGCAAGAGAAAATACAAATATAAAAAAATGGGCTGATATGTTAGATTTTAATGTCTATACAGGAGATAAATTGATTGAAATTCTAGAAAAAATAGGATTTTCTGCTGAATATCATCTAGATGAAAAAAAGCATATAGTGGTAATTGCAAAAAAATTGTAAAAACTAAGAAGCGTTTTAAGATGCTTCTTTTTTTATCTATGTATCTACGATACATTCACTTTTGTTTGCAACAAAAGTGTGAGATCTCTCGACTACGCTCGAGATGACGTATAAGGGAAGTGATGTTATTTAAGGGCTTGACGTTAATGGAATATAAACTAAAAAAGTATTTAAAAAGTGTAAATAAAATTAAATTATTCTTTTTACTTTTATATGGTCGAAATGACGTATAAGGGAAAAGTCTCTGTTTTAGGGCTAGACGTTAATGGGAAATAAACTTCAAAAAGCTATATTTGATAAAATTTAAAATAGTTTAATAAAATTGAAATTACTAAAAATTGTATAAATCATAATAGTTCACGTCATATTACTTTGCAAAGAAAAGCCCCTAACACGTCATCTTGAGCGAAGTGAAACGAAGTCGAAAGATCTCAATTATTGTTTGTTTACAAACAATAATATTTCTGAAAGAAATCATAAAAGAGCTAAAAATTATTTTTTATTAAATTTGAAAATCAAATTAATTACTATAAAGATTTTTTTGATTTCTGTAGTCTATGTATCTACGATACATTCACTTTTATTTGCAATAAAAGTGTGAGATTTCTCCGTTTCGCTTCGCTACAGTCGAAATGACATATAAGGATAATGTCGCTGTTTAAGTGCTAGACGTTAGTAGTAAACAAATTTCAAAAAATACTTAAAAAGTATAAATATCAGTAAAAAAATAAAAACAATTTAATAAAATGGTAATTATAAATATGTTGTATAAAATAATATTTCACGTCATATTACTTTGCAAAGAAAAGCTCCCAACACGTCATCTCGAGCGTAGTCGAGAGATCTCAATTATTGTTTGTTTACAAACAATAATATTTCTGAAAGAAATCTTAAAAGAACTAAAAATTATTTTTTATTAAATTTGAAAATCAAATTAATTACTATAAGATTTTTTGGTTTCTGTAATATATGTATCTACGATACATTCACTTTTGTTTGCACAAAAGTGTGAGATCTCTCCACGTTGGTCGAGATGACGTATAAGGATAATGCCGCTGTTTAAGTGCTAGACGTTAAAAGCAAATAAAATTCAAAAGATTTTAAAAAATTTTTAGAAATCTCAAAACAAAAATCCCAAAAAATATATTGACTTTATATACTATACATTATATAATATAAGTAAGTTAATAATAGTTAGGAGAAAGGAGTGCTTATGTTTTCAATTCAGGGAGAAATTTTAGACTTTTGTGTTCTTGCGATAGTTAATCGAAGCGATACTTATGGTTATGAAATTACTCAGAAACTTATGGCTACTATTGAAATTTCAGAGTCAACTCTCTATCCGGTTTTGAGAAGACTTTTAAAAAATGGTCTTTTGGATAGTTATGATGTAGCTTTTGATGGTAGAAATAGAAGATATTATCGTATAACAGGGGCAGGTCGAGATGTTTTAAATTTTAATAAAGAAAAATGGAATATATATGTTAAGCAGGTAAATCAAATTGTTGGAGGTAATGATGAGTAGAAGAACTTTTATGCGAAAGCTTATGTCTTATCTAAAAAATATTTCGAGGACAGAAAGGCAAAATGTAGAGAATTTTTACAATGAAATGTTTGATGAGCAGGGAATCGGTCTTGATGATGAAGTTCCTGAAAGTTTTGGAAATCCGAGAAAAATTGCAATGGAAATTTTGGCAGAAGATATTGAAATTGAAGAGGAAAAAAGTGAAAGAAGTGGTAGAAAGAAAAATAGTTTTTGGAAAAAATTATCTCTTGTAGGACTTGGAATTTTTTCTTTTCCATTATTAGTTCCAATTTTTGTTATAGCAATTCTTTGCTTTGTAATTTGGATTGTATTTTCTGTTGTAGGATTATTGATTTCTTTGCTCACTTTACCTTTTTCATTTATTTTTAATCCCGAATCAATTATTACTTGGGGTTGGAAAGTTATAGTATTTATAATTTTAGTCTATATTTTTGCGTGGATAATAAAGGGACTTTATAATATGCTAATTAATGATATTTCAAAAAATCCGGGCAGATATAACAGAAAATATGTTAGAGTTAATTATCAACCTAGTGAAAATGAAGATTATGAAATTTATGAGGAGGAAGAAATGGACTATTCAAATGCAAATATGGACACTTTTTTTGAAGATATTGACGATATAGAAATTGATTTTAATACTTTAAGTGTAAAATTTGAAATCAGTGAAGATGAAGTTGTTAGAGTGAAGTCAAGAAATTTAAGAAGAACTAAATTGTATTGTGAAAAAACTCAAAATAAATTGAAAATTTATAATAAGGGTTTAGTTGGTCATCTTGATGATAGAGGAATTATAATTGATGATGATTTTATTAAGGATTCTTCACTTACAATTTATGTTCCTGAAGATGTTTCAATTTGTGGAGAAATTAATGCTTCAAGTATTAAAATGAAAGATTTAGAGCTTAGAGATTTTAATTTAGAAGTAAATGCCGGAAATGTAAATCTAAATAATCTTGAAGTTAAGAACTTTGATGTTGAAGTAAATGCCGGAAATATCAGAGGAGATGTTGAATATCAAGATATGTTTGAACTTGATGTCAAGGCGGGAAATGCTACACTTGAAGTTGATAAATTGTATGGAGAAATAGAATATGAATATAGTGTTGGAATGGGAAGTGTAAAAATTTTCGGAGAATCCTTTGCAGGATTTGATAAAAGCGGAAGAAAAAACAGAGTTTCTGATGTTAATATGAAGATAAAATGTGAAGCGGGGAAAGTTACTATAAGTTAATTTTATAATTTTACTTGTCAACTTAATTATGTTATAATGGTCTTGTAAAATATTTTATATTAGGAGGAAGGTTATGACTAACAAAAGTGCATGGTTACAAATTGAAGATGCAGAAAAAGATTTAGTTTTTAGTTTCTGCGAAGACTACAAAAAGTTTTTATCAGTTGCAAAAACAGAAAGACTTGCTTGTACAGAAATTATTCGTCAAGCGAAGGAAAAGGGCTTTAGAGATTTGGAAGAACTTTATAAATCCGGTGAAAAATTTAAGGCGGGGGATAAGTTTTATATAAATCATAAAAATAAGTCAGTAGCTCTTTTCGTAATGGGGACTGAACCTTTAGAAAACGGATTGAATATCGTTGGGGCGCATATTGACAGTCCACGTTTGGATGTTAAGCAAAATCCTTTGTATGAAGCAAATAATTTGTCAAAATTAAAGACTCACTATTATGGTGGAATTAAATTATATCAATATGCAACTATTCCTTTGGCAATTCATGGAGTTGTTTACAATTCTGCCGGAGAAAAAATAGATATACATATTGGAGAAGATAAAGGTGATCCTGTATTTTGTGTAACAGACTTATTAATTCACTTATCTAAAAACCAATTAGGTAAAACAGCTCGTGAAGCCTTAGTTGGAGAACAAATGAATATTCTGATGGGAAATATACCTTTAAAAGATACTGAAAAAGACGCTGTTAAAGAAAATGTTTTAAAATTGATAAAAGAAAAATATAATTTTGAAGAAGAAGATTTTAAAATTGCTGAATTGGAAATTGTACCAGCAGGAGAAGCAAGAGATTTAGGATTTGACAGATCAATGGTTTTAAGCTATGGTCAAGATGATAGAGTATGTGCTTTTACAACAATGCGTGCTATTTTTGAAATTGAAAATCCTAAGAAAACAGCCTGTGGATTATTTATGGATAAAGAAGAAATAGGTTCAATGGGTAATACAGGTATGGCATCATATTTCTGGGAAAATACAATGACTGAACTTGTAAATCTTGAAGGAGAATTTTGTCAATTAAAAGTTAATCGTTCTTTAAAAAATTCTAAAGTTTTATCAGCAGATGTTACAGTTGGTTTTGATCCTGATTTTCCTGATGTTTGTGAACAAATGAACTCTGCATTTATCGGCTCAGGAATTTCAATTTGCAAATATACCGGAAGCGGTGGAAAATTCGGTTCAAGTGATGCAAATGCTGAATTTTTAGCGGAAGTTAGAAAAGTATTTAAAGAACATAATGTTGTATGGCAAACTTCAGAACTTGGTAAAGTAGATCAAGGTGGTGGCGGAACAATCGCATTACTTCTTGCAAAATATGGTGCAGAAGTTTTAGATGCAGGTCCTGCTACATTGAGTATGCACTCACCTTATGAAGTTACAAGTAAAATAGATGTTTATATGAGTTATAAAGCATATAAGGCATTTATGTTATAAGATTTAAGATAAAAACAAACCCACCTGAAAGATGTTAAACATCAAGCGGGTGGGTTTTCGTTGTAAAATAATCTACTTCTTAATTATTTATGAAATAAATCAAAAGTAGCTAGTCTTAATTTGTAAAATTGTAATTTGATTTTAAAAATTTTAATTTAATTTCTATTTATGCTCTTCAACTGTATTTTTTTCAATATTAAATACTTTTAGAGCTGATTTTCTAAGTTTATCTTTTTCTTCATCAGATTTTTTAAAATCATTATTGTATAAAGTTCCTTCCCAACTTCCATACATTGGATTTGGTAACATTATATATTTATCTCCCCAGTCATTTGCATGATCTTTAACGAATTTATCTCTTCCTTTTAATGATCCGTCTTCAGGAGTTGCAAAGTCATGTAAATTATCTCCGACTAACATAACAATCTTATGAGTTTCTTCAATTTTTTTACGTCTGGCATCTTTGCCCTTTTCTCCTTTTGCTTTTAACATTAAGTTTCCATCTGATTGTAGAGGAAGTTCTTTTTCTAAAAGATTTTTCTTAGTAGCTTCAAATTCTGTTTCTGCATTTCTATCTGTTACATAATAAATACTAACATCATTTTTGTTTGCAAAATCTAAAAATTCTTTTGCTCCATATACAACATCAGCTTTTGCATACATAACCCATTCATGCCATCCTTCTGGATAGGATTTTCCGTTAATTGCATAATAAGCTTGAATTGGTGAGTTGTCAAGAACTGTTTCATCCAAGTCTAAAACGACAGCCAATTTTTCGCCTTTAGCTTTATTTTTAATTTTTTCTTCCAATGATTTTTTTGCAGCATTATATCCTTGAGTGTAAAGCGCTTTAGCTTCTGCAGATGTTTGATACCAAGTAACTGCCATTAAATTCTGAGAAGGCAGATTGACCTTATCTTTTTTCTCTTGAGTTTCAGTTTGCTGTTTAGGAGCTTCCGCCTCCTTTTTGGCGGGTGCTGAACAAGCACTTAACAATAACAGCATAGCTAGTAATAAACTAGATTTTTTCTTAAACATAATATCCTCCTAATTTTGTTACAATCTTACAAAAATAATCCAATTTTATTGTGGAACAATTACCCATACAATGTAAAACATTGTGGAATAGCAGGGTTCTCGTTTACATTAGTTTAACATTAAAAAAAATAAATTTCAAGATTTTTTTATTATAATTAAATTTATTTAAGAGGTAAATTTTTATTGTATTTTATGTTTAACAATTAATATATTTATCAATTTAAAAAATAAAAACGTTTTTTGTTTTAATAAAAAATATTTTGAAAAAAGTGTTGACTATAACATTGTGTCATGGT
>ERZ773062.399-NODE-399-length-24309-cov-4.884143_pt1 | contig 24309 bp, 31 predicted proteins | sample MGYA00580626_ERZ773062 | MGnify/ENA primary metagenome ERZ773062 (study PRJEB29015, sample SAMEA2738003) | human oral metagenome | biome: human oral; feature: human-associated habitat; material: dental | place: China | collected 2058 ... | reverse complement strand
GCCTTATCTTCATTTAAAATATCCGCGATTTCAAGCAAAACTCCCATTTCAATAAGTTTTCTTGTCCTTTGCTTCCATTTCTCATTTTTTTCTGATGTGTTTAACCTTCTTGTATCATTTGCTATTTCTCTTCTAATTTCCCTTATTTTTTCATCTGTCTTGACTATTTTCCTATGTATTTCAATTTTCTTTTTTTCATTAGATTTTAGTTTTATCGTCTTATCTTTATATTCTAAACTCATATATCAACCTTGCTTTTTTCTCTATTTTTGACTTCTTTATTGCACCGTAATATCTTCCATCAAACGTCCCCCTGATTTTAGATAATGTCAAAACTTCATCTTCCTTTATTTTCCCATTGAAATTAGACGATATTTTAGGAAATATTTCTCCATAATCTTCACCGTTTACATATATCCGGTTACCTTTTATCTCAACTTTATCTTCATAAAATGCCGCAACAGGCTTTACTGGTTTAAACATTGTCCCTTTTATACTTGTCAAATTTTTATATTTATCATCCACCTCATAAACAACTAAATCCCCCTTTTTCAATACTCCATCAAATTTTTCCAATTTATATATTCCCAAAGGAATTGATGGCGTTACATTTATTACATAAATTTTCGACAATATATACAGTCCTGTAAATATTATGGCAAGAAATATTGATACAGAAAGCATTATCAAGTTAAACTTTTTAGTTCGTATATCCACAATTTCCTCCCTCTTTTTAATTTCCTTTGGCAAGTGTTGTTGTTATCTTATCTGCTTCATTCATTACAAAAGCCATTACCATTCCTACTGTGATAAACAAAAATATAGTTTCATATTTCAATTCCTTAAAAGTAACTTCCCCAAATCCTGCCGCATCCAAGTTTTTAAATACTATTCCTCCCAGTGCCATTATGACAACTATTTTACTTCCTGTGAGAAATAGCGTTGTCAATGCTTTATTTCCTAAGTCCCTTTTTGTAATCGAATTTACATCAAAAGGTAAAAATATCCAACATAATCCCAAAGCCATTCTAAACTGTAATACCGCCATCATCATTTCAAATATTATTCTTACCACAAAATAATACACAAGAATAATAACCCCTATTAACAGCAGCATTTTCCCAAGTTCTTCAAAAAATAGCCTTGAATCATTAATAATATTAAAAAAATTAAAGTTTGATTCATTAATAATCTTTAAGATTTTCCCTGTTTCCCTTCCAGCTATTGCCCATATACTGTTTAAAGTTACAGTCCCTCCACTGTTTCCCATAAAATATGAGCCAATTCCAGAAAATATTCCATACCCCATATCAATTAAATAAATTGCATTAGGTATAACATATGCCAGTATTGAAAATCTTATCATTATTCTGAGTAAGGATATCCATAAATTTTCCAATACATTTTTTACTATATAGCCATATAGAATCCACATTATTTCAAGAACTGTGAGTACACTTAAAAGAACTAATAAGCCAGGTGTCATTTTTTCTATCCCACTATTTATCATTTGTACAAATTCATTTTGAATATTATCCCAATCTACTGATAACGATGATTTTGTGGAAGCAGTTGAAGCATTATTTCCAGAATGCCCTCCGTTTGCAGACACTGTTGAACCTGCCGGAGGTACTGCAACTGTTCCATCTGAATTTACTGGAGTATATCCGTTATTTATCAATACCTGCTCTGCTGTAATAACTCCTGAATATCCTCCATGTGCCTTACATATATTGTAGCCTTTTGATACTTTTACTCCACCTTTAGGATATGGTTTTGAATTTGAAGCGTGAACAACATCAATACTACATCCATTTGCTGTGCCAATTGCATAAACTACATGTCCATTAAATAAAATGGCATCTCCTGGTTTTATTTGATTGGTTGCTATTTTAGTCGCCTTTGCTCCTGCTCTCATACTCGCTGTTGTATTTGCCCAATTTTTAGTATTCGCTCCTGTAACAGAACTCATACCTGCCGCTTGTGAAGTTCTATCTACAAAACTGGAACAATCATAAGTATTCGCTCCCATTCTATTAGCCTGACTATATGCCTTTCCTACTTGTGCCATTGCATAATTAACAACATCCTGTCTATATTTTGCTACATCATAATTTCCTTTATTTCCAGCAGAAACTGCTATCAAATTAAGAATGAAAAACAAGCTAATTACAATTTTTTTCATATTTCCTTTAATCCCCCTTTCTAAAAAAGTACAAAAAAAGACTAGAATTTTAATCTAGCCTTTCATACTTTAAAATTAAGGTAACTTATTTAATTTTCTATCTAAATAATCAATAGTATTTCCATTTCCATCTTTAATTACAAATCCATTTTTTATTATATGTATATATCTGTCCATCCCTTGAATTTTATAAGTTCCATTCTTTAATAACTGTATATCATCCCATTCAAATCCGTTTTTATCGGCATTTTTTTCTCCAGTATTAAAACCAATTTGATATGTTCCGTTAGATAATTTCCTTATCCCTACTGGATTTTGATATCCAACTTTACTGTAATACCAGTATCCAATTATTTTATCCATATATGAGTTAGCGTTTCCTGTCTTTGCAGAAAAACCTAGTATTCCTATTATGAACATTAAAGTTACTATCCCTTTTTTAATCATATCACTCTCCCCATATCGTTCATATTTACAACAACTTTTTATCGTTAAAATTATATTTAAAATTTATTTATCTTTCCATTTCTTTATTCTTTTCAGAATTTAATTCCAAATTTTTATTTTTAGAATAATTGATAACTAAATTTTCAATCTTATCATACGTTTCTAAAACTATTTCTTCTGAATTTTTTGAAATATCCTTTAATTTATTTTTTTCAAATTCTTCCTTTAATAAATATGATAAGGTATCCAAATTTTTATAATCCATACGCTCTTTAAAGTCTATCAGCATATCTTTTGTAAATTTTTCAGGCTGTTTTTTCAAAAAATAGGACAAATCATAAAAATCTCTTATTTTATCCCTATCATTAAATGCTCTTATTTTCATCTTTAAAATTTCCTCTAATGAATAGACATTAACTCCTGCAATATTTTTATAATCATAAATTTTAGATTGTAAAAATTTTTTATTTCTGGAAGAAATTTCAATTTTTAAAGGATAATCTCCATAATTATTTGTTGCTCCGTAATCAACCATTACTCTAAAAACTGTTTCTGTATCTTTTTTTATGATCATATTCCATTTATTCTGTCCAATAGTTTTTAATTTATTCAGTATATTCATATTTCCACTAATTGAATCCAAATCAACATCTTCTGAAAAACGATCTAATCCGTAATATAATAATAAAGCTGTTCCACCTTTTAAAACATAATTTTCACCTAATTTTGATAAAATTTTTTTTATTATGTCAATTCTGTCCTTTTGCCACTCTTTCATCATAAAGCTCCTTATCATTAAAATATCTTACAGTAAATTCATATTTAAGAAACTCATCCACTCTTGGATTATTCTTTATACTTCTCAGATACTGATAAAGCTGTTCCGTTTCATCTTCATTTAAAAAATCACTGCAACAGTTATGAAGCGAAGGTAGCTGGTAATCTTTCATTGTTAATACCAAATCTGCAATCGCTCTTGGAAAATTAGCAATATATACTTCCCTTTTACTTGGATAATCTATTGTTCTTTTCTTTATTCCAGAATTTCCTAAAATATTTGTCGTGTTATACAGATTTATTGCCTTGTCTTTATCATAAGAAAATAAATAAGTTCTCGGATGCCAGTCAGCAGTATTTCTATTTTCATCAGGAATATTCAATGCTTCCCATCCAGATATATAACTTGTTGAAGAAGTTTTTGGTATTATTCTTTCATATAATTCCATTTTTTCACCTCATTTAAACTTTTATATCATTTTATTTTAATTTTATTATAACTTTTAAGTCGTCTTCAGAAGTCAGACTTTCTAGTATATTTAAATACAAAATTCTAAATTTTTATTATCTCTTTCTTCAAAAAACTTTTTAATTTCTTCAGGATTACTAATTATATTAATTTCCAAATTAGGCACTTTATTTACAGTAAAACCCTCTTCTGTCATTTTTATTAATTCTTCAGCTGCTTCTTTACTTAATTCTAAATTCTTGAAAAAACTTGACGTTGCCATTCTTATCACATCTTTAATAATTTCTATTTTTACAATAATATTATATCACATCTAATAGTTTTTTCAATCTGAATTTTTTAAGACTAGATTAATATTCTATTGTCATTGTCCTTACACATTTTATTCCTTGCTGTTCTTTTCTCTCCTCATTTCAGATTCTGCAAAAGTTTCACTGTTACTATTCTCAGTTTCTTTTGTTTTTGTATTTTCTGAATGTTTTTGCGTGACTTTCTTCCCTTCATTTGACTGTTTTTGAGAATCCTTATTCGAGGCTGTCTTGCTGTTATCACTTCTCATTTTTTCTTCAGCTTCTTTTGTATCGGCTGTTCTATCCGCATTTCCTGATTTAGTTTTTTCATTTCCTTTATTTGCATTTTGAGAATTTTGATTTTTAGTGTTTTCTGTTTCCTGTGATTTATTTTCTTCGGTATCTTTCTTATCATCTTTTTTATTGCCCATAAATTTTTTAATTCCATCACTGGCCATATTTTTTACTTTTCTGCCTGAAGCAATTGGATCAAAGTCCATTGTCATTACTTTTATTGCTTTTCCTGCATTTTCAGCAGCCGAAGCAGTCAGATTTCCAGGATATTTTCCTATTTTAGAGCCTATTTTCGCACCTGTCTTCATACCTGCTATTGCTCCTGCTCCTCCAGTAGACACCCCACCAACTGCTGCACCTAGTCCGCCAACTGCTGCACTTCCCAATAAAGATGTAACTCCTCCTACAGCCGAGCCTCCTGCACTAACAACATTTCCAGTAAAATTACCAAGCTGTGAGCCATTTAATCCACCATGTCCGTATAAAATTAAAGAAGCTATGCTCTGATAGTTCTTTATTAAAAATGAAATTGCTATGAATACCGCAAGCCACACAATTATCGTATGAGGCTCGTTATTTTCTGCCCCAATATTTTCAGGAATAGGATAAGATTTTAAAATTTTTACTCCCATAGATGAAAGTGCAACCGCAACCATTAATTGAGTGCCTGAGCCTACAATTGCTCCCAAAGTTTTTCTTCCTATATCGTTCAAAGCGTCAAGTGGTAGACAAGCAAGATATATTATTGCCAATTTTCCAACTACATGGAACTGTATTATAGCTATTGTTATTGTTGATATTATAAACACTAAAAATATGAATCCAATAATAAAGAGAATAAAATACAGAATAGCCCAAAAATCTTGAAACTTTAAGCCTATACTTAAAAACTTGCTTAATTCTTCCCATAACTTATCCCAAATGCCCTGCACTTTTAACGGACTTCCAAGCCCTTCTCCAAATAAATTTCCTATGTCAGAAAATAGTTTGTATGCCATATCCAGCAGTTCCTTGTACATTTTTATAAGCCCAAAAGTAAGTGCATATCTTACAAGTTTTTTTATAGTTTCGACAAGTGTATTGCCTATGTTCTCCGACCAGTTAAAGAAGGCTGTAAATGATAAGTCCAGCACAGCAAATGATGAGGCAAGTGTCAATATTACAACCATTAAAGTTGTCATTCCTGTATCAAGCATACTGATTATTGGTTCAATCAGTGCCGTATCAAATTGAAAATTTGCCGCTGCCAATTATTTCTCCTCCTTATCTCTTATGTTTTTTCACTTCATTTTCCATTGCCTTTATATGATTGTTTAAACTGTTTTTTGTATATTCGCTTCTTTTTTGAGCTTCCCTTCTTGCCTGCACTTCTTCAGCCGCCTTTAATGCGTCAAGTCTGTTTGTAGTTGAAATCATATCGGCTATTGCATTCATCTGTACTGACAGGTTGGCACTCCATTGTGATAGCACTTCCAATACTTGCTGTGGATTTTTTGCTTCGTGAGTTTTTCTTATAAGTATCCTTGCATTATCCGATGTTTTTTTCATTGCCACTTCATTCATAGAGCCTGACTTCATTGCGTCCCTTGAAAGACTGTCAAGCGTGTTTGTAAATCTGTCAAGAAGAGCCATATACTGTCTGTTATTAGCATCGGCATAAACATCTTTAAACCATAGTTCAGCTCTTTTTGCGTCCCTTAATGTTGATTTTGTGGTATTTGTTATTCTAACTAATGTTTTTATCGTGTCATCATATTGGCTTATATATTTTTTTAGATAGGCTTCAGGCAGTTTCTTTGAAAGCTCAATCTGTCTTTCTATCTCCTTTAACTGTGCATTCAGGCTTTTTAGTGTCTGTGCATTGATTGCCACACTTTCAAAATATGTTTTCATTTGCCAGTAATCAGAAGCCCCACTGCCTCCTCCAAGTATTCCTGAAAACGAATTTACCGATATAACTGTTATTGCCATTAAGAAGAATATTATTTTTTTCATTTTAGTTACCTCCCTGTATAATTTCCTTACATCTTCTAAATTCCTGACTATTTCTACCCAATTTGTATTCTAGCCATTTTAAGTTAATTTCTTTTAAATCATTTGTTTCTACACATATTTCCTGTATTTTCATCTGATCTGTTGAACTTGCCGAGCCTACATAAGCCAGTTCAATTTTACCTAAGTCCATTTCAAACTCCCTTGCTCCAAGCTCACTTTTGTAAAAGTATTGTCTCTGCATTTGTCCACGTGCAACTCTTTCAATTTCTATTGCATTTAATCCAAATTTTGAATAAAGTTCCTTCCAGTAATTCTGTGCCTGCGGAGAAGGAAGAAGTATTTTTGTCTTACATCCGTCAACTATTGCAGGGGTTATTTCAGATTTTGAAATTTCATCAAGCGACTGTGTTGCAAAAATTATAAAGGCATTCAGTTTTGCAAGAGTTCTAAGCCAGTCATTGAATTTAAGCCTGAAACTTTCGTTTTCCATTGCAAACCAAGCCTCATCGACTACGATTGCAGTCAGATAGTCTTTCGTTAATTTTTCCACTTCTATTCTGTGAAACAGATAGCTTAACATGAGAGCTGTCGCTTTTGAATCTTCTATTATTCTTCCCATTTCAAATACCTGCCAGTTTGAGTCTGAAAAATTATCCTCATTATTATCGAAATATTTTCCATATGAACCTGTATTTGTGTATGGCTCAAGTGCCTGCTGAATTTCCTTGTTCATAACTGTAAATGCAAAATTTGTCATTGTTCTCCTGTTAGGCGGATCATTTGCAAGAGTCGTAAGCGTTTCCCAGATTGTGCTTTTCATATCAGGTGTTACAATTACATTTTCCTGCTGAAGAAGGGAAATTATCCAGTTGCTTGCAAATGCTCTTTCTGTTTCGATATGAATATTTGCAAGTGGCTGAAATGCCAAATCATTATCTCCACCTTTTCCCAAGTCATAAAATTTTCCACCCATACAGGCAGTTAAAACACGTATTGAGCCACCTTTATCAAAAAAGAATACCTGTGCATTAGGATATTTTTTAAGTTCAGCTACCAGCATTCCCAATAATACTGATTTTCCTGACCTTGTTGGACCTGCTATAAGCGTATGTGCCGCATCCTTTATATGAAGGTTAAAGTAAAATATATCGTTCAAATCTGTTTTAGTCATCATAAGCGGAACACCTGTAATATTTTTCTTATCCCTAAAAAATTCATTTACTTCCTCTCCACGATACAGCGATGAAGTAGGGAAAAGACAGCTTAAAAGCATTGAGTTTATTGGATATTTTCTTATATTCGCCTTCACATTTCCTGGAATAGCCCCTAAATATGAAGGGAAAATATTGTACTTGTCAATCGAGCAAGTAAAGTCCTGCTCATCAAATATTGTTACTATTTTAAGTGCATTATCTTCAAGCCTTTTTATATCTTCATCAGCAAGTATTATAGTAAATGTGTAATAGCCATAACTCATTCCGCCTTCCTTAAATTTATTTAAAGCCATTTTGGCTTCTTCTGTTTTTGCCAATTCCAGCTCATCAATGTTAAATGAAGGCTTTTTAGTTATAGCTTCCGTTATATACTGTCCAAAATTCTTCTGCTTTCCCTGATGAAAAATAAAGAAGTTTTTTAACATCTTTTTTGATTCATTTTGTGAAAGTATGATGTATCTTGCCGACATTCTAAATTCAAAGTCCAGACTTTCAAGTTTTTTTAAAACTCTTGACTCTATCTCATCAGGAAACAGATTAACCGAGATTGTCCTTAAATGCTTTGCCTTTGTTAGTCTTTGTATTTTCGTGTCTTTTCCATTTTCAAAACTTGAGTTTGACAAATATTGATCAATTGGATATAGAGGAGATGTAGGCATTTTCTTCTTTTCAGGAAATTCAGCATTTACTGTGGAATACATATATGCCATAAGTTCATCTCCCTGCAAGACTTCAATGCTTGTTGTAGCATATTTTAATAACGCAATAAATGAAGCTACTTTTTGTCTAAATATTTTTAATTCCCTTTCTGCTTCCTCAGCCATTTTTTCTTCTGAATCATCTTCCTTTTTACTAGCCAGCAATGAGTTTATCTTATTTTCAGCATCTTCTGCTATTAAATATGTCAATGTTATATAGTAGTCACATTTAAAATATTCCCCTTTTGAAAATAAATCCTTTCTTTCATTTTCTATAAGAACTGTAGGTATAAAGTTATCATTAATTTCTGTTTCAATATATCCTCTTGACTTCTTTCTTTGAACTTCATAATGAACAATAAAATTGTCAGGCAATTTTTTTATCGCATTGTTATACTGCAATATTTTCAAGTTCACTTCTTCCTCAGTAAAAAAATCCAAGTCGTGATTTCTCACTTTGAGAGTTACCTGAAACCCCATATTTTTATTAACAAGAATAAAGTCATTGAGAAGGAAGTCCCAAGGAATATGATAGATAAATGAATTTTTGTAGTTATCAAGTGTTTTTCCCATTCTATCTTTCCTTTTCTTTATTTTTAATATTTTCCTTAATTTCTTCTCTTTTTAGAACTTTACTTAAAATGTCTCCTCTATCTATTAATACGAATTTTTCTTCGTTGCTTTTAGATATTTTTGTCATAAATAACACTTTATTTGATGATAATTCTTTTTGTGCGGCTACAAAGTCTTTAAATTCTAGTCCTGTTTTTTCTCTAACTGATTTTGAGTCAAGATATACTAAGTTTCCTACATTTTCTTTGTATGTATTGTAAATTAATTTTGCATTATCTGATAATGTTGAAAGCTTTTCTTCTTTCAATTTTTCTGTTTCTTTTATTTTATCTGCTATTTCTTCCAATTTTTTTTCATAGTTATTTTTAAATTCAAGTGATTTATCTTTATTGGTAAAATATTTTATTTTATTTACTTCAAATATAGAACCATCATAATTTATTTTTTCTTCTGATGAATTATGAAAGAATACTTTATTATCTTGTACTAATTCCTTAAATGCTTCATTAAACTTTTCTTCCTCTTTTATTCCCAGTTTTTCCATTATCTGATTTCTGCTTAATGTAGTATATCCGACTTCATTTTTTGTTCTTTCTTCTAAAAAATTCATAATTTTTTCTTTCATTTCAATTATTCCCCTTTCAATATTTTTTCTTTTCGCTTCCATTTTTAATATTCGCTTAAGGATTTAAATATCTTTCAGTCTTGTAATGCTCTATTATCAATTCCAACGTCATCGGATCCTTTACTGACATAACTGCACATAGAATATATATTGCCCCTGCCGGTATAAAAATTACCCAGTGCCTGAATATTAAAAATATGATTCCTGTTAATAATACTAGCGATATAAAAACCTTATATGGCAACCCCATTACCATCTTTACATCCAGCAAAGATTTATACACTTTTAATTTCATTATCCTACCTCCTCAATTTCATATTCCTTTGTCTTTTTGTTAAAGCCATTCACTTTGATTATCTTATTCACTTTTCTTACAGTTTTACCATTTTCAGTCGTTCTTATGATATTTACAATTACGTCTACGGAACGCCCTATAAGTGGCTGTCTTGGATTCCTGTCAACTTCCATTAATAGCTCTTCCAATCTTTCCAAAGTTTCTTCTGCACCATCCGAATGGACTGTTGTAAATCCTCCGCTATGTCCAGTATTCCAGTTTTTAAGTATCTCCTCAGCTTCTTCTCCATATCTAAGCTCTCCCTGAATAATTCTGTCTGGCCTGTGTCTAAGTGCATCCTTTGATAATTCCAGTGCAGAAACATCCTCAGTTACAAAAACTCTTAACACGTTTTCCTTATTGCAAATAATTTCCTCAACTTCCTCAATAATGTATATTCTTTCAACAGTATTCCTGATTCTGTCCACTTCCTTTAAATAATCCACAAGAGCATTAGTAAATGTTGTCTTTCCTGTACCAGTTCCGCCCGATACAACTATATTCTTTTTATTTAAAATGGCTTCTGTAAGAAAATTTTTCTGAAATTCTGTAATTGAACCCATTGCTAAATAATCATCGAGTGTAAATATTTTTTTAGGCCTTTTCCTTATTGTAAATACTGGAATCCCTTTAGTAATTCCTTTTGCGGCTCCCTGAAATCTGTCAGAATTTGGCAAGTTTCCAGAAAGTCTTGGATTTTTTTCAGAAATTATCTTTGAGTTATATGAAGCAAGCACCTGAATAATTTTGTATCCTTCCATCTCATTCAGGTATGTATTTGTCTTATACATTCCCCTTTCATATGATTCCACCCATACATATCCATCAGGATTTAGCATTATTTCCGTAATGTCGTCATCTTCCATATATTCCTTCAATGCTGACAGCCTTTCATTTACAAAGTCTATTTGTGCCTGCTTCTGAAGTTCATATTTTTCACTTTCCGTCATAATATTTCTGCCAGTTCCTTCATTTTTTTAGCAATTTCATCATTGCTTGGACTTTCAATTATGATTTTTAAAAGTTTGTTTCCGACACCAGATTTTTCTAAAATCTCTTTTAAAATGTCTGCATTTTCCTGTTCAACCTTTTCAATTTCCTTTTGGGAATCAGCCATTATTTTATCAAGTTTGGCAATCTTTTCTTTATTTCTTTTTATTCTTTCAGTATAATTTTTTTCTCTAGCTTTTCTCTTTTTATTTACTATTTCATCTGAACCATTAATTGTCTCTTCAATATTTTCCATATATCTCCCTATCCTATTTTTTCTGATTTATACTTTTTTCTTACCTTTTCAATAATTTTTTCATATTTTATATCATCATAAAAATGTTCCTCTTTCATCTTAAATGTATGCTTGTATTCATACATTCCCTTCATTGCTTCAAATATTACATATCCGTCCTTAAAGAATACTGGCTGGTGCTGTGTCCTTTTTAGCAGTTCAGGATATTCGTAGTAATAGAGCTTATCTAATAATAAAGGTTTTTTATATCCTGTAATTACAACTGCCTTTCTGTCAGGCAGCAGTCTTGTTTCTGAAGGACTTAATAAATCCTTTCCCTGCTCTGAAACGTTTCCTCCCCCTTTTAGCCCAATATTTCTACTTTTTACCCTGATTGTTTCTTTGCCGAGTGTCTTTGAAATATAGTCAGGTGCAGCCTCATCGTTTGGTCTACCAAATATTTGAATCTGGCATCCATTTAACACCTCTTTCCCCTGTTTATCGTATGTCGAATTTAATTGATCAAGCCCTTGAAATATTCCAACCATCTTTATTCCAAATCCTGCATAGTACCCAAGCCCTTTTACAAGAGCCTTCATCTTGCCATAAGCATTTAGTTCATCCATCAAAAATGTTATGTTAAAATTTTTCTTGCTTAAACTTTCCATTAATAAATTTGTCAGCTGAATATACATTATCCGTACTAACGGAGCTAACAAATCTATATCTTTTGGTTTTATTACAAAGTATAAATCTACAGGATTATCACCATTAACTAAGTCCATTGCCCTAAAATCAGACTTTTCTATATTTTTTACAACCGAAGGAATTTCAAATACCTGTAATTTAGTCTTTGCCGTTGAAGTAATAGACTTGAACGTATTTTCTCCTGTATTTTGCAACAAATATCCGAACTGTTTTGCAACAAAGGGGTGCAATCCTTTGTTTAATGCTTTAATTGATTCTTCATCAGTATATATTTTTCTAAGCCTTTCAATTGTTTTTTCCTTCAGAATAAAATCTTTTGACACTTCATCCTCGTATTCATCTCCTTCCATAGACTTTCCAAGATATTTTGCAAACATTCTATACAAAGAATTTTCAGTATTAGTAATTATTGATATTACATCGTTTAGTGAAACTCTAACATCCGTTATATCAGGATCTTCTTCAGGACGGCTGCTTACTTCCCTGTAATGAACATAACCAGTTAAAGTGGAAATTGTATCTTTTGCACTGTCTCCCCAGAACGGATCCTTGCTTTCATCTTCCCCAACAATCATTGTTCCAATTATTCTGCAATCTTCAATCTCGTAATTTGTTCCATACCGTACTTCCGATAAAAAGTTATAACTGTTTGAAAGTTCACTCATTGGCTCAAATTTTAATATTTTATGTTTCAATATTTTTGCTCTGTACCAGCTTGTAAGTTCGTAATTTTCCTTCTTTATGTCAGAAATAAAGGTTGATATTCTTTTCAGTCCTGCTATAAGGCTTGGAATAATATATCCCACACCTTTTCCTCCTCTTGTTGGCAAGAACAGGGCAATATGTATCATTGACGTATCATAGAGTAATTTTAATTTCCCTGATAAAGTTTTTACATATCCAATAACAAAACCATTTTCATTGCCGCTTAAAAAATCTACATCTGACGGCTTTTTCTTATCTTTCTTCAAATCATCATACGTTCCAAATTCAGCATCTCCGTGCGATTTCAGTTTCCTTTTTTTCCAGTACGGCATTGTTAAAATAATTAACGAGCTAACAGATATAAAACACATACCCAAGCGAAATTGCGAAGTTAATTTAGGAGTCTTTTCCATTACTATTTGCCAATTTTCAGATGGAAAATACATATACTGGTTCTTTTTACCAATAATTACAGGTTTTATTAATCTACGTATTTTTGCAAAAGTCGCATAGTTATTAACTTTTTCCAGTTCTTCCATATAGTTTGTTGATACTATCATTAAACCTGTTATATTTACTGAAATAAACATTGTTATTGCAAAAATCCATTTTACAGGCTTCGTATTTCTGAGCGGCTTATATTTCTTGTCCATAATTATTTCCTATATGGAGATAAAATTATATCCTTGCTTACAAAGATATTAAATTTTTTACCTCTTTTTATCTCAATTGTAGGCTGTCTATTCAAATCCTTTTCAACCATTCTTTCCCCAATACTTCTAATATTCTGTGCCGCATCTGAAGCTCCTGTACCAATATTCACTCTTGACCTGCTTCCAGCTTCAATATTTACATCAAGACTTTCAAGCGAGCCTGAAGCCATATTTATGGCAGAAGATAACAGCACACTTCTCATAAATTTCCAGAAATGGTTGTTGGTTTTTCCTTTTAAGCCAGCATTCCCGAATAAATCCACTCCCTGCATATTGTCAAGCACAAGAGTTGATCCGTTTGGAAATACCAGTCTTTGCCATATCAACAAAACCCTGTTCTGTCCATACGTTATACTGCTGTCATATTTTCCAACTATTTTTGTACCCATAGGAATTAAAATATACTTTCCAGTACGGTAGTCATAAACATTTTCTCTAACCTGAGCAATCACATCTCCCGGCAAATCAGAGTTGATTGCCGTTACAAGAACAGCTGGAATAAAGCTCCCTGTCTTTAACTCATATTTTCCTATTGCAGGATTTTTTAAATTAGTCGAATAGAAGCTGTCCTGCTTTTGCTTCAGGAATAAGGACTTTGACTTTTGTTTATTCTGATCTGTATCATTTTCATTTTGCTGTTGTACAATCTGAGGAACTTGTTGCTGTTCCTGATACTGTTCTGTCGTTTGTGGAGTCTGTGTTGAAACTCCCTTATCAAACCCTATCGCAGACTTTCTCCATTCCTTGCTTTTTTCTTCAGAGACTGGTGAACTATTGGAATTTTTATCTTCTGAAATATCTGAAAACGATGATGAGCTTGAACCATAATTTAAATCAAGATTGTCGTTATTGTATTCTGAACCTAGCTGAGAATCATACTGTGATAAGTTAGGCGTTCCAGTTCCATCAGTAGTCGTATTTATATTTGCCACTCCATCCTGCGTTACACCTTCAGGAGTTTGAGTATTTTGATTTTGAGTATCTACTGCATCCTTTATATTCAGTCCCGTTCCAGTTGACATTGATTCCGTTTTTCCCTGTTCCTTCGGCTTCTCATTCTTTTTAGCCTGATTTGCAAAATATATGCTTACAAAAATTAAAGCCGAAATTATGCAGACTAGGATAGCAACTTTTTTCTTATCAAAAAATTCTTCTATTTTTATCTTTGAATTTTTTATCGTTCCTGTCCTCTCATCCTCAAGCGATATTTCCTCTTCCTTCTGTTCCGTAAAATCATCTTCAGAAGTTTCAAAATAGTCATTTTTATCTATCAATTAAGACACCTCCTTTCTATTTTTTCTGGTTATATATTTTTAAGGTATTTTTTCCAAGCGTCATATATATTTCTTTCACAACACTGTTAATCATAACATTGCGTCCTTCAATTTTTGTATTAACCAAGGACAGCTGATTATCCAAACCTTTTACATAAAAAGCTGGCATTTCCTGCAAATTTGACTTTAATACTATGAATGTCTTTTCCCCATTGTCAAATACTTGAACTGGAGAAAGTTTTGAGTTCTTGTTCCACGAATATCTGTAATTCAGTTTCATTAAGTCCGTTGTACCAATACTTTCCGTATTAGCCTCATATTCATCCATTAATATTTTTCTCTCATTTGGATATTGCCATTCAACTAAAGGATTGTATTCTCCATTTGTGGATTCAATGTTAATAAAGTAACTATGTTTATCTGTAACGATATTTATATTAGTCTTTATATCCTCTTCAAGTGGCTTTATGTATATGTACGTTCTATTCTCTTTCCCACCTGTCGCCTCTTCAATCATCCAACGTTCTGTATCTCCACCAGCCTTAAATACCACTTTTTCGTTTGGAGCAAGCCTTAAAGTCGTTAAATAGTCTGGCTTGGAATAAACTTCATATATGCTGTTTTCCGCATAATTAAATATAACGGCTGTCTTTTTTATTGCATCCTTTTTTCCACTTAATATTCCGTCATCATCAAATATTTTCTGACTATTCTTTACTACGTCTACTGTAATACTGTCTTTTGCATTTCCATCATTTGCAAAAACATTAACCGACATCAATATCAAAAGCAGCATTGATAATATTTTTCTATTAAATTTTTTTAACTTGTTCTTTGTCATACATCTCCCTCATTTTTTCTAATTATTTTCCCTTGAAATTGTAAAATCCTTTATTATTATCCCTAATGGATTTTTAGCCACTAGTTCCTCATTTTTTTCATTTACATATTCCACAGTAAATACTCCAAGATAACTTGTATCCTGCATTTCCATCCCTGTTTCAGAAAACTGCTTTTCCTTCCATCTGACTTGATAAGTATTTGAAGTATTTGTAAGTTTATTCGCTGAAACTATATTTACATTCGTTGTAATTTTATCTGCAAGCATTTGTATTGTTCCTGTTTCCTGAATCATCGCATCCAATTTTTTTTGCGAATTTTGTGTTAAGAAAAAAGCATTTTCCTTTAACTTGTTATCGTAATATGTCGTGTCCTTTGGAAGAGTTCTTACATCCAAAATGAATTTTGATATGAAATATTTTGTTTCCTTCTCCCCAACTTTTACATTGGATTTTGTCAACACATTTACTTCCATTGGAGCTCCTGTCGTTTTATCAACCTGAACAAGAAATACTTTTATATTCGTTCTCAAAACAAAGAATATTAATGCTAAGATTAATATATGATTGATAACTATGCTTATTCCTAATCCCTTTTTTAACTTTGCATTCGTTTCTGCAAGTTCAAACAAAGTTTGAGCCCTTTTTTCAAAACTTGTCTTTTCCCTTTTGACATCAGTCCTTAATTTAAAAATATCTCTTTTTCTACTTATTCTTTTTAAATCCAAGCCTATACCCCTTTCAAAAGAGCTGTATCAATCATAGTTCCACCAAGTCCTTTTACTATATCCTCTGAACCAAAAATAAGTGCAAGTGCCAAAGCCACTCCTATTAATAAAGTTATTATTGCTGTCATATTCGGATCAGTCAACATCTTAAATACTCCAAATCCTATGCACCCAATAGCACCAAGTGAAAAAACTATTTTCAGTCCATTATTCATATTTGTAAGAAAAGTTACAAGCGTTGCAAATATTCCTGCATTTCCGCTTGTAGTTGCCTGACTTATCACAGTTGTTACCAAAAACAAAATCATTAGACACAGCAATTGAAATTTTTTATCTAACAATATATTTTTAAGTTTTATTTTTTTCATTATTTATCGTCCTCTCTTATACAAAAAAAGAGCCCGTACAAAATTTCAGAAATGTTTTTTCCAATAATTCTGCACTCAGGCTCCTATATTTAGTTTTATGTATTTGTTTTTTATCACAATATTCTAGTTAAGGACTTCTAATGTTTAAGTCTAATTTCATATTTTCACCTCGCTTTTGAATAAAAAAAGAGCCTATACAAAATCTTAGAAATGTTTTTTCCAATAATCCCGCATTTAGGCTCTCTATATTTAATTTTATACTACTTTATTTTATTCTTCTTTTAAAATGAGTTTAAGGAAAAGTCCTGTATCCTGCCTATACACCTCCTAAAACTAGGCTCTCATTTTTTACGCTGTTTTATTCTTGTGCTAATATTACCCCAATTTTTTCAAAAAGTCAAGCCCTTTTTTGAAAATTTTTCCCCATAAACTTTCCCAAATTTTTCTAAATTTTGGAAAGCACGCTTACAAGTTTCTCAAATTTAAAAATTTTTAGAAACTTACCGTGATTTTTTCCCCACAAAAAATTGTGAAAAAATGGCTTTCGTTTACACTCAAAAACTCACTTCGTTCGTGTTTAATTTCTAAGAAATTAATAATATTTATACCTTCAAAAACTTATTTTTACAAAAAAGGACAGCTTTTTTACTGCCCCTAAATTTATTTATATTTATTCTCCTTAACAGTTTTTACAAAAGTTTTTATTAGGTATAATACAATCCAACCTTTTACTAAAAATCCCATAGTAATCTTTCCAGAAGGATTAAATAATCTGTATATTAAAAAAATTAATGTCAAGTCTATTGCAATTTTAAAAATTGAATAAAATAGTATAACTACTCCTATCATAGATTTTATTATATCTTGAGGTTTTGGCATTGGATTTCTAGGATCTTCTATCATAATAACCACTTCCATTCATTCTTTATTTTAATTATACCACAAAAATTTTTAAATACATAAATTTTTATCTTTCCAGCTCATCCAAAACTTCCATATCTTCCATTCTAAAATCACCACTTATACCTCCTAAATTTTTATTATAATTTATGTCATTTGAATTTTTACTTTTCTTTTTCCTGTTCCATTTTTTTATGCTTATTTGTCGTTTTTCAGATAATCTTTTTTTCTTATCCAGCATTTTTATAACTTCTATATTCTTGATAATTTTTTTTACTTTTTCCCTTTCCTGAACTTTGGAATTACCATTTTTTAAAAGTTCATCCTGCAATTTTTTTTGAATTTTTATTTCAATATTTTCTTTTCTTGCCTCATAATCTTCCTTTATTTTTACTTCTCTTTTTAACCAGTCCAAGTAATATTTTTGTTCACTTATATCCAAATTTTTGTTAAGTTCTTTTTGCAGTCCTTCTATTTTAATCTTACTCTCCGCAATATTTTTCTCCAATTTTGAAAATTCATAATTTGAATATTTATCTTTTATCAAAGTTTCCTGACTGACTACTTCCTCATTTTTATCTAACTCTTTTACTAATTTTTTTAGTTCTTTTTCAATTCTATTTATCTCTTTCAGTCCATTTTTTTCATAAATAAATTGCAAATGATTTATATTATACAGTCCATTTTTTTCATCACGGTATTTAATATTTTTCCTTTTTAAATTTTCATATATCTTGTCCTTCTCATCTTCAAGATTTGCAATTTTTCTTAAATATTTTTCCCTAATATTTTCAACTCTTTTATCAAAAATATACTTCTTTTTCCAGTTATTCTGAATTTCATTTCTTAAACTTTCTAAATTTTTTAAATTCTTTTCTTTTGTAATTTTTAAATATTTTATTCTATTTTTATCTTTTGTATTTTTTAGTTCCTTGTCAATTTTTTTGTTCTCATTCAGAAATTTATAGTACTTTTTATCCGTCATCAAGTTGTACACAGTATTCTCAATTTTATCTTTTGACATCTTCTTCTTTATATCTCTTACACTCTCTTCTAACCCCCTCAGTCTTTCCAAATTTTCTAAATCCCCTATTTTATCTCTTTTTAAACCTTCATACTCCCTTTCTAGTTTTTTCAATTTTTCAAGCAGTTTTTTCATTAAATCTGTTCCAGCTTTTAAAATTCTGCTTTTAATAAATATTCTCTTCTTAACTTTTTCCTTATCACTTAATTCACTTTCTTTTCTGTATAAAATCTTTCCATCAATATTTATTGCTTCACGATTTAACTCATAAACTTTCTTATAGTTATTATTATTTTCCGCATCCCTTTTCTGATCCTTTAACGATTTTGCACTTACTTTCTCAAGCCCTTTCTTTTCAAGTTCAAAATTTAAAAATGTTTCCCATTCTTTCCTTATATTTTTTAATGTACTTCTTTCATTCCATTTTTTATCTTTTCTCCAACCGCCTTTTTCTATATTTTTAGAATTATATCTCTTAAAATACTTATCCTTATCCCTTTTAATATCATCAATTTTTCTTTCAAAAAACATTATATGCACGTGTGGCTGCATATCTCCATCAAAACTTTTTGGATTGTGAATTGCATAATTGTACACATATTCTTTTCCAAAAAGATTTTCACAAAAACCATCCACCATCTTTTTATTTTCTTCAGGAGTAAACTCTCTCGGTAATGAAATTTCAAGTTCCCTATACAAGTTAGAATTTTTTCTCTCATAAGTTTCTGCACATTTCCAAAAGTTTTTAATGTCGCCAAACTCTTCAGGAAGATTTCTTACTTCCTTAAAAAGTAAATCCTCTTTTTTACCATATTTTTCATCTCTGTTTATATAATCTAAATGTGCAGTAGGCGGAATATATTTACTTCCTCTTTTACTTTTTTTCATTCTAAGATGAAATATTGCCACGATTATACCCCCATATTATTTTTTATAATCACATATTTTATATATTTATCATTTATGAAAAAATTTCTGTCTAATAAAATATCACAATCTTTAAAGTTTATATCGGTATCTGAAATATTTTCAATTTTATACATCCATATTTCATCATTTCTATATAACTTCATATTGTATTTTCCTATTTTATTATCACTTACCTTTATCATTTTCATAATTTTTACAAACTTTTCTTCACTTATATACTCCTTTATTTTCACATCATTTATTTGATTATTTACTATTAATCCCACATTCCTCTTAAAAATATCGATTGTTTCATTTATCCTTTTTTTAGGTAAAGTCTTGTAAAAAAAACATATATGCTCCTTTCCTGTCGTTGTCCTTAATAATCTTATATCATATATTTTCATATATCCCTCCCAAATTATTTTTTTTTATATCTAAACTTTCCTTTTTCTCTTTTACTATTTTAATCTTTTCATAATTACAAAAACTAACCATAATATATATTACGATTAGTTTAGTTCTTATTTTATTCTGCTATACATTTTTTTGATTCAAAAATTCTTTTTAATTGCTCAAAATCATATTCACCATACTTTTCATTTTCCACTTCTAAAGTAATAACATTCCCTCCTCTCAAAAATAGTTCTATTTTAGTATCATACATTCCTTTTACTCCTCGATACATCATTGATTTTAATCCTTTCCTTAACTCTCTAATTCGCCTTATCCCTATTAACTCACTAGAAATAATTATCAAATCTTTTAAATGTATATTTCCATTTGCATATTTCACTCTTTCCTCTCTTAATTTTCCAGAAAAGTCAAATCCAGCTTCTGTTACAAATTTCTCATAACTTTTGTGCATTTCACTAAGCGATTTATATTTTTCCTGAATCACTTCCCCTGTAATTAATTTTATATTTAACCTAAATACTTTAAATGAAAACGGATTTCTTTCAATTTTTTCAATATCATTTACACTTATTGTTCTATCATCGACTTTAATTTGTGTTTTATTATTTAATGTATTATTTATTATATTCATATATCATCATCCTTATATATAATTTTAAATTTTCTCACGCGTGAGAAAAATCATTAATTTACTTACAGTATTCTCCAATTGTATAATTTCCTAATTTGTCCTCATCAACTTTATAAATATTCTTATTCTCAAGAACAACATAAAAATTTTCGCCGTCATTTTGGCTATATATCTTCATAACTTTATTTATCCTACATATATCTAAAATTTCTTGCTGTTGTTTTTCCTGAACATTTTTATTCCCTTTGATTTTATGCTTTAAATTATTTTCTTGAAATTTTATTATACTCATAACAATTATGACTGTCCCTAAAATTATTGATAACCTAACAAAATACTTCATTTTTCTTCCTAATAACTTCTGTTTTTTCAAATTATAACCCCCATTATTTATATTAATTTTCTTCATCCAATACACTCTCCTCTTCCATTTTTTCTAAAATTTTTTCCAATTCTTTCAATGCCTCTAATCTTCTGCTGACATCTTCAACATATATTGACATAATTGTAAACCCAGTCAATAGCACTCCACTTAATATAATCGTACTTATATCTTTAATAAAAAATGAAATCGCAAACATAATAGCCAACATATATCCTAAAATCCTATCTACCAGACTTCCCATAACTTTTATAAAATCTTTCATTTTCCTATCTCGCTTTCTTTCTTAAAATAATTTTGTTTTTCCCTTCATTCTATCATCCTTCTTAAAAAATCAATTACATCTTTTTGATGAAGAAAACCTATTACTATCAACATACTAAAAAATATTATTATTGACAAAATCTGTATACTATCACTATCCTCTACTGATTTTCCTTTTTCTGTATGTTTTGTCCTTATAATACTCATTGAAATAACAGCCCACACAAGTAATAATATAATAAATACTTGTTGATACGAATGCGGTATAAACATTATTCCTGTACCATAAATTACCAATAATAATGCTATTATAATTTTTTTAAATTCTATTTTTTATCCTCCCTTAAATAATTTTGATTTTCTCACACTTGAGAAAAACCATTTATATGAATTTATATTCATCAAAATAACATCCCCAGTAATTAACAATTAGACTTTTGTCATTAATTTTTATTGAATGTATCTTACTTCTATCAACCTTCTTCAAAATCTTTATTCCTATCTTTCAATTTCTTAATTTCCATCTCCCATTTTTCAATATTTTTATATGCTTTCTCAATTTTCTCATTTAATTTCTTTATTTTTTCATCAAAGCCAATTTCTGCTTCTTTCTTGCCTTTTTTCTCTATTTCCTTAATCTTTTTAGCCGCTTCAACTGGATCTTCTAGAATTTCCACAATCTCCGCTTCTTCGAGCTTATCATTATTTTTCTTTATATATTCTAATGTCCTAACACTCGCTTCTGCAATTGCAGGATTCCTATATTTTTCAAACTGTTCCCACCTGTTAATTTCACGATAAACCATATTCTTATCAAGCCCTAATGAAGTAAACCACGCAACAAATGTTCCTGTTCCGTGATTTGACAAAATCTCCTGAACTCTTTTTAACTTTCTTCCCATTTCAAGAGCCTTTTTTGCCATAAACTTTCCAATTTGCCGTATATCCTCTTCAGTCTGAGTTACTTCCCTTATAACCCTTTCATCAGTTATTTCATATTTATCAAAATCAAAATCGCTATGATAACTTTCAACTTCCATTTTTCGATTTTTATTAATATTCAACAGTTCCTGTCTATCCATAATACCTCCTATCAAAAAAATTATAGACAATTCAAATAACTGTGATTCAATTTTTACACAGTTATTAAATTGTCATTGTCCTATTGATTTTCCCACACGTGAGAAAAACTAAAATTCATTATACCAATGGAAGCCAAGGACTAGCTTCTATCTCACAAAGTAAACCTTTTTCCTCTTCATCATAATAAACTCTCTTTATTTCATCTACTTGAAAAAACTCCCTTATATCCTTCTTCTATTTTTATAAATCGATTATCCTCTTCATCTTTATTTAGTTTTCTTATTCTCATTCCAACTTCAATTTCATCCATAATTACCAGCATTATATTAACTTCCTTTCTATTCTTTATTTATATAAACTTCTTTGTATAAAAATTCATTCACTAAATTTTTATAATCTATTGCCGCATTACTGCTCTTCTTAAAACTAAATATATCCTTGTGTTTTTCCATTGAATTCAAGACATTTGCGTCTTCTCTCACATAAATATCCGAATACATTTCTTTTAAAATCTCTTTCATTTCCATATGTGCCTTTTTAAAAACTTTTGTATTTCCCTTTACTTGTACAAAAAATATTTTATAAAGTTTAATTTTCGGATTGTCAACTTTTGCAATCTCCATCATTTCAAGCAAATCCCTAAGTCCATTCGTATCTATAAACGAAACTTTTGAAGGTGCAAAAATATAGTCTGTTACATTTAAAATCCCTCTAACTGTATTATTTACAGTACCTTCTGTATCAATTACTATAAAGTCATATTCACTAAAGTTTTCAAAAAAATCTCTAAATATTTTCAGTTGCTCCTGTCCATTATCATCTCCTTCCTTTTTAAAAAATTCATCAATTTGATTAAAATAAATATTGCTGATTATTACATCCACTCCATTTTTTTCATTTATATACTTCTCTTTGTCAACCATTCCCAAACTATCATAGCACTCCTTTAACGCTTCAAAAATCGTATTATCATTTCTTATATCAAGATACGAAGCTATCGCTCCTCTTGGATCTGTATCAATCAATAAAACTCTTTTATCTTTATTTTTTAAGGCATATGCAATATTTATTGCACTCGTCGTCTTTCCTGCTCCACCTTTTGGGTTAATCACACTAATTATTTTCATATTATTTTCTCCTGATTTATTTAAATTTATCGTTCAATTTAACTTATTGTTATCCTTTTCAAGTTTTGTATTTTATTCTATAATATGCTTCTTATTCTTCATAAAAAACTTGATATTATTCAAAGATTCTTTTTACTTCGGATTCTTTTATTTTATAACCTCCAAATAAAATTACTTTAACTTTTTTTCTTTTTATTAATTTATAAATATATTGTGGTGTACATCTACCATATTCAACAACTTCTTTTACTGTATAAATTTTTTCTAATTCTAAAGACATATTATTTACCTCCATTCCAAAATTCTTCAAATAATTTTTTTCCTATTCCCCTTCTTCTACTTTCCCACACAAATTCGAATGTATCCAATCTCTCACGAAATCTATCTATCAAAGCATCATTTCCTTTAGTATTCATAAAATCGTCAATTTCTTCTTTTTCTAGGTTTGTTGATATAATAATACATTTTTCTTTTTCATAGAAAAAATTAAATATCGTATATAGCTTTGACTTTCCCCAAGTTTCTGATATATTTTCTTTTCCCAAGTCATCCAATATTATCAAATCCGCTTCAAGCAAGTCCTTAAAAACCTTTTCCTCAGTTAAATTATTAAAATTACTAAAAGTTGACTGGATTCTCTGATAAATTCCATTCAAAGTAGTCCTATAAACTTTATAATCATTTTTTAGCAACTCATTGAAAATACAAAGGCTATAAAAACTTTTTCCAGTTCCTATTTCTCCACATAAATACAAACCTAGTCCTTTATCCTTAGCTTCTTTAAAATGTTCACAATAATACTCAAGTTTCTGTTTGATTATATTTTCTTCTTTCGATAATATTTCAGAATTTTCAAAAACATATTCTTTCCATCGAACTGGCAAACTTGAAATATTAAGAAAATATTCAATTTTTTTCTGCAATTCCTGTTTCCTAAGTTGTTTACTTGCTTGTATCGCTTCTTTTAACTTATCATCAGAATCCATACTCTTTTTTTGCTCCTGTTGATTTTGGTTTTGAAATTTTTTTATCCTGTTTTCTGCCAGTTGGCTTAATTTCATCATAATAAGCTCCTTCCAGTATCTTTATAAATTTTTCCTCATTCAAAAAG
>ERZ773062.398-NODE-398-length-24423-cov-5.674245_pt1 | contig 24423 bp, 45 predicted proteins | sample MGYA00580626_ERZ773062 | MGnify/ENA primary metagenome ERZ773062 (study PRJEB29015, sample SAMEA2738003) | human oral metagenome | biome: human oral; feature: human-associated habitat; material: dental | place: China | collected 2058 ... | reverse complement strand
TTCTAATTTGAGTAGAACCTATAAATTTTATATTTTCAACTACTTCAGGGAATTTTTCTTTCATATCATACAAACCTTTATTCCATTCATTAGCACATCTTATATCTATCCCTGTATAATCGGCTCTTAGTCCTAATTTTTCAGCAAATTCATTAGCTTCTTTTATTGAACTTGCTTCTTTAAATTCATTTATACTCCTATTTTCATTATTTGTCAATTCTTCTTTATCATTATTTTCAATATCTTTTTCTCCAATTTCTTCCCTACCTTGCTTGATTAAACTTTCATAATCAATAATCGGTATTGTTGTACTTCTGCATCTAGGATGCATTGGTGGATAATTAAGCCCAACTGCAATTTTTTTTATTTCAAATACTTCTCCATGCAACTCAGAACAAATTTGACTTGTTCTACTATCCAAAGTAGCACTAAATTCATATTTTTCTATACCAGCTTCTTTGTATCCATCAAGTGTAGCTTGATTCAAAACATAATTAACTTCAGTTCTTAAAAGTCTTTCAACATCATTCTTTTTAGCTGTTTCAAATCTTTCAGAAACTCTTTTAGTCATGGTTTGTAAATTGATACCTTGTATCATCCCATTTACTATTTCTTGCTTTACTGTTTGTGCTAACTTATCTGTATTAGACCAAAGTCTTTCAGAGAAGTTTGCACCGCTCCAAGGTCTATCTAAAACAGCTTTTATTTTATCTCTACTTACAATAGCATTAATACCTAAATCTTCTGTTACTTCTATAAAAGTATCCCTATAAACTGATGTTAAAGCATTCTTAGCACTATCTTCAACTCCAAAGATAAGTTTTACCATTTCCATATCTACTTGTGCTTTAAGACTGTCTAAGTGGCTCATTCTACTTCTAGCAGCTAAGGTTTCAATCTCTAAATATAGTTTTTTAGCTTCTAAAGGTGCTGTTTTTAAAAGTTTGTTATATTCAGCCATATAATCGTGTAAATCTTTTTTCCAAACCTTATATTCATCACCTTTTAAAAGTTTTAAAGCATCATGATAACTTAAACTATTATCTTTCATATAAGTTGTACCTATTCTACTAAGCTCTTTATTTATATTTTGTTTAGCCTTTTCAAGTGCAATCTTATATTCTTTTTCAATATCTTGTATAGTAGAAAACGCCTTAGCTTCTCTTTTAACCTGTCTTTCTTCCCAGTAATCCCTATTCTTTTGAGCCATTAGCACCAACTCCAAGTGGAGTATTCATATCTTTTTCTGCATTGATATCTTCTTCTGCTTTTATTTTTTCAAGTTCAACTTTTGCATCTTCTATAAAAGGCAAAATAGATAAGATAGTTTCATGTGATACTATTCCTTGTAATTTTTGAGCTGTATCTGCTGCTTCAACCAAATTCTTAGGAATATTTCTTGTAAAGACTTTTTGAATATCCTTGGGGCTAATTTTTAAATTGTAGAAATCTATCATAAGTTGTAATCTTTGGTTAATAGCCTTTTTAAAATACATTTCTTTTTGTGCTGCTAATTGTTCTAGTGCTAATAACTTATATCCAAGTGCTACACCTGAGCTATTTCCTGAAAACTCTTTGTCCTGCATATCTGGTATCATAGAAAACTTATGAATATCTTGATTCAATCTATTTTTATTGTTTTGAGCATAAGTATCATTAACTTGTTTTATTAACCACTTAGCATCACCATCATCATTAATTAACATTAACTTATTTTCTTTCACTTCTTTTAAAGTTTCTTTATCTGTTCCACCTACATTTGTTAAAACTAAAATTGCATCTGTAAAATCTGTCATATCATCAATAGAAGTTGATGTGATAGTATTATATCCATCTATTAAAGAGATAACATTTTTAAAATCTCCATTAGCTCTTTTATTATTCAAAAATTCAATAATTGGAACTTGATTAAATCCGTGTAACTTACTTTCACCTTTTGTAAATGGAACTTCTCTTTTTCCATCTTCATTGATGTATTCATAAGTTGTAATATTTCTATCATCATAAACTTCTAAAGTATATTGCCATTTATTGTCTTTAGTCTTTACTCTATCCCATCTAACTGCAGCTATTATATTTTTTTTAACAGTTTTATCTCTTAAAATAACACAATCCCTTGGATCAATAACTATATTTCCAATAGTATTATCCAAATCTTTATACCAAAGTTCATATGATTTTCCAAACACACTTAAATTAGACGCGTGTTCAAAGTTCTCTTGTTGCTCTTCTTCTGTTGCTAAATATTCAGATAACTTTTCAAAGTCTTTCTTAAATTTTCCTTCTTGTAAAGTATAAGATATTGGCTTTCCTAAAAAATATGCAGTAGCTATTGTTGATATATATTCAGGATAATTATTTACTAATTTAGCGTCTTTTTTATCAGCTGTTCTGTCTTCATTTTTTAATATTTTATGTTTTCCACTATAATAATCTTCCATTTTTTGCAACTCTGGTAATTCATCTTTTATAAATGCTTCAAGAGCTTCTTTTAATTCCTGTACATCCATTAGTCCTCCTTTCTATCTTATTCCAAGGCTATTTCTGTCTATTGTTCTAATTCCACTATTTCTCATATAATCCTCAAGTGCATATCTCATAGCATCCATTAAGTGATTGAAGTCATCAATGGGTTTGTTTACTGCTTTTCCAAATTTATCCTTGTCCCAAGCATAGTTAGAAATCTCTGTTAAAAAATTTACACATCTAGGATGAATAAAAATTTTAAAATCTTGAATAAACTGTATTCCTGCATTAATACTATCTTTTCCTTTTTTAGATGCTTTTATTCTATAAAGTCCTAAACCTTTTAAATGATCTATACTTTTTGGCTCTGCACTATCAGCAACTATAATTTCTTTTTTAAAGCCTAATTTTTCTATATTGTTGTAAATAGCTGTATTCTGCATTCCCTTCTGATATATTTCATCAAAAACATAAATTTCTTTTTGTTCCTGATCCAATATTCCACAAAAAAAAGCAGCAGGGTCATTAGTATATCCAAAATCTAGCCCAAATACTGCTTTTGCTTTTTGTCTTTTATTTAAAATTTCTCTCCAATCAAATTCTAACTCTTGCCAATTTTCAAAGACAAGTCCATCTACTATTCCCCAGTTTCCAAGTCCAGCAACTTGATATCTACGAGGGTTATTCTTTTTCATGTCTTCAAATAACTTTTTATCTGCTTCATCTAGCCACTCATTGCATAGATAATTAGTAGTGAGTGCCAAAATATTTTCATCTTCTCTATCAAAAAATCTAGGCTTTAACCAATGCCTTTCATTCCAAGGGTTAAAAGTTAAAATAATTTGCTTAAATAATGGTTCTTCTACAACCCCTCTAATACTTTCATCAAGCATATTAAATGCTGTTTCATCTGTTAGTTCATAGGCTTCTTCTACCCAGCACCAACACAAACTACCTACTGAAACTGAAATTGATGTAATTTTTAAAGGATCATCAAAACCTCTAAACAAAATCTTTTGTCCAGTTGGTTTATATGTCATTTCAAGTGGACTTTCTTTTAATTCCCAATAGTCTTGAACTTGAAATCTGTTAATAGCCCATCTTAAATCTGAATAACAACTATCTTTTAAAGTCCTAAATACTTTTCTTACAACAAGAGTATTAGCATTCTTATATTTCATCATGTTATAGATTATCCATAAAGCTGTTGTCTTGCTCTTTTTTGAAGCTCTTGACCCTTTAACTACCTTATACCTACCCTTGAAGTTCCAAAACGATTTATAGCCCTTTCCAACAATTTGAGGTAAACTTATTTTTATATATTTACTCATCTAAATCATCTTCACCAACAATCATAACTGGTAAAGTCCCTTCAATCTTAGTTTTATCTGTCCATAAAGCATATCTTTTTCCAATTAATTCAGCAGCTTTTATTCTATCCTTAATATTAGGACTTGTATATACTATATCCCCAGTATTAGCTACAATTTCTTCTTGACCTTCTCCTCTCATAACTGAAGTTAGATAATTAAGTACTTCTTCTGCTGTTGCTATTCTTTCACTTTGACTTTTTTGCATCAATTTTTCAATATACCGACTTATACCGATACTTTTCATTAAAGTATGTATTCTATCCCTAGCATAACTTTTACTATATCCAGCTTTTATTGCAGCTTCAGTAGCATTTCCACTAGCTACATAATATTCGCAAAAAGCTTTTTGTCTTGCATTTAATTTCAATGCTACTTCACCTCCAATTATCCTCGCTTTTGTACTTCTGCTAAAATTTTATGCCTATAATTAGGTTCTAACTTCTCAACTTTCTTCAATAACTTCTTATTACTAAAATGTTCCCAGTATATAGTTCCTTGTGCTAAGTTTCCAAATAAAACCTGTCCTTCAATGTCTTGAAACCTTGTTATTTCTTTTGAATTTCTGTTTATATTTAAACTTTCTTCAACTGTTTCAAATTCTAAATTTAACCCTAGTATCTTATTTAATAAGGTTGTATGTGTATCTATATAGCTTCCTATATATAATTTACCTAGTACAAATAGTACTGGCCCATCTCTAAAACCTATATCAAAATGTTTTTTATACGTTTTCATAAAAACCTCTCTAAATAAAAAAACTCTCACATAGGAACGTATCCTGCACATCTAAGTGCTGTGAGAGTGTTGATGTTATTATGGACAGTGCATATTGGATTCTCACCAATGAAAGACTATCATGTCTAGCCAGGATATTAGCCCAATGCACTATATTTTATTTTGACTTTTTTACAAGAAGTCATTAACTTGTTGTTTAAACTTTCATATATTAACATTATATAATAAAAAAAAGGGAATGAACAGGGAGGAAAACGGTAAAATTTTAAAAATCTTCAAGAATTTCTTTAGGAAATAAATATAATGTTAAACTATCAATCAATCTATTTCTGTGACTTCTATAAGTTTTTTCTGTAATATCTAATTTTTCACAAACATCCTCAACAGAATAATTTTCAAAATATTTTAATTCTATTATTCTGTAATATTTATCATTCTTGATAAAATCTAAAGCATTTTCTGTCTTTAAAATTCTATTTTCATATATTAATATTTCTTCATTAATCCTATCTTTTATATCCTCTTTCTTTTCTATATCTGGTTTATAATCTACATATCCAACTGGCTTAGTAGAATCAACATTTATTCTTTTTATTACCTCTATATTATTTAATTGTTCTCTTAAAGAATCTAGCATTTTTTGAAAGTTTTTATAATTTTTTAGAATAACTTCCACTTTTCTATATGGAGGATTTACGTTCTTTAAATCTTTTATTTTACTTTCTAACTTGTCATCTATGATTTTACATATTTCTTCTTTGTTCACTACTTAACTCCTTATTCTGAAATTTCTTCAACTTCTACTATTACACCTTTAAATTCTTTTTGTTTTTCCATAATAACTTGCTTTACAAATTCATCATTATCATCATTTAGCAACTTGCATTTAACTAGGCTATCTTCAATCATTTTAAACAAATAGCCGTGATTAGATACATCTAATTCAGAATTAAAAGACATTTTAATTTTAACAGGCTTTTCCAGTGGTTTTTGCATACCTACCACACTTCTAACAAGTAGCCATATTTCATCTTTATCTTTTTTTCTCTTAGCCCAATGCACACCAGCATAAATTTTATTAAGACTAAGATGTTTTTTATCTATGTTTATTGGTATTTTATATATTAGCTTCATCTCATCACTTCCATAAAAGCATTGCTATTGAAACTGCTTCTATAATACTAATTGCAACTAAGCTACAAACTATTATTTTATGGTCTTTTATTCTCTTTTTTGCGATGTTATGTTCTAACTTTTCGTGAAAACAATCACTACTAGCTTGATTAGCTAGTTCAAATAAAAAATTTCTATCTTTATTTTTAACAATTAAATTATTATTATCCTTTTTCAAAATTTCAATTTTCTCTTTTAAACTGTCAATTTCCTTAACATAAGCCTTGTTGTCTTGCTTTTTATGTCTTAGATTTTTGATTAAATTTAAAATATATTCCTCACATTCCTCCTTGCTGTTTAGCTTAGAAGCATTAAAAATAACTCCTGCCTCTTTGTTAGCTTTTGTTATAAAGCTTCTGTAATAATCTCTCATTGTCATTTTTTTATTTACCATCTGTTCCTCCTACTCTATTATTTCCAATTGATTATAAATGTCACTAGGGATATTCCCTTTCCATTGAAAGTTATTTTTTAAAATATACTCATTGTAAGCAACTGCTGTTCTGTTTGCTCTTATTTTAGCCTGTGTTGCAAGTTCTACATCTGTATTTTTATAAGCTTCATAAGTTAATTTATCTGATTTATATGTTGCAATCATTGCTCTAGCAGTATCTTCAACTTTTTTTAATCTTTCATAGCTTACATTATCAACTGATTTTTGATATATATAATTGACTTTTTGGTTGAATAAACCTAAACCGCTCATTAACAAAATTACTACTAATATTCCAATTATTCCAGATATTATCCATCCTACTATTTTCATTTATTCCCTCCAATTTCATATTTAACTATTGGATTTTCAACTTTCATAGGTATATCACTGTATAAATATGTTCCTGTCCATTCTATATATTTTCCATCATTTGTGAAAAAGAATATACCCATATTATCGTTTTCACCGTAGCTTCCATCTACATCAGGTAACCAATCATTATAGGCACTTCCACTTGAATAATATTCACTATCTGGAGTTAAAAAACTATTTAAACTAGATACTTTTCCATCCACAGTAAATGAACCTACTATCCCTCCATTTTCAGTGAATAAAACTATATATCCAAATGGTTTTACAACAGGACAAGGTAAATTGATAGCTTTTTCTCTTTGACCATTTACCCAATATGTCCTACGAATCAGATTATACCTTTCTAAGCTATAATCAATATCGTTTGGGGTTGGTTGATTTTCTGCTAACTTACTTCCCAATCTTGCAGTTGAACGAATATCCTTATCAGTTCCAAATTCATCACAACCTGTAAACAATACAATTAAACATAACATAAACAATAATTTTCTCATTTTATTCCTCCTATATTTTTAATTTTTATACCTCAAAAAATGTTTGATTTTTCTTATAGTACTCATATTTCATTACTCCAAGTTGCCCCTGTCTATTTTTCAATATTTGTACTTTCATAAGTTCTTTATATTCAGTTGTTGTTGGCTCTGTTGTTAGCCCTAAGATAGTTGAGGCATCTTGCTCTATTTGTCCACTTTCTCTGAAATCTGCAAGGTAAATATCTTTGTCAACTCTCTTTTCAATATCTCTTGATAATTGAGATAGTGCAATTACTGCTATATCATAGTCCTTAGCTATTTGTTTTAATCTAATAGATACTTCTGTTATCTGCTCATATCTACTTGATTTACTAGATTTTACTAACTGTAAATAATCCACAACTATATAATCAAGCCCGTTTATTTCTTTTTCATTCTTGATATACTCCTCTAATTCATCAATTTTAAAGTTTCCATCATAGAGAATTAAGTTACTTTTTCTTAGTAACTTCTTGAATAGAACATTTACTAACTCTTTTTCATCTGCTGTTAGCTCTTTAAATTTTTCTTTATTTGCCAGTTTATCAAGTTCTATCCTAGTTTGGTTGCTAATAATCCTTTGAGCTATTTGTTTTAGTGGCATTTCCAAACTAAAAAATAATCCTCTTGAAAATTGTGCCATCATAAGTGCTATGTATAAAGCAAATGCAGATTTTCCAACTCCTGGTCTTGCTCCTATAATGTGTAAATCTCTTTTTGTGAATTTTAGATATTTATCAAGTCTAAATCTACCAGTTTTAACTGCTTCATTTTCTTCTAAACTCTCATAAAACAAACTTTCAAGGTCTTTGATATCTGCAACTTTTATGCTTTTATCATTTTCTTTCACAACTTCTGAATGTAATTCATTGATTTTCTCTTTTATCAACTCATTTGGAGTGTTAGCAAGTTCTATGATGCAGTTTTTATAGTATCTGTTTTCAAGCACCTTAGTATATTTGTCTATATTTTCTTCCAATACTACAACTGGCAATTCAAAAGCCTCAGCTAAAAAACTTTTATACTCTTTTTCTTCCAGCAAACTATCAACTGATAGATTTTTCATTTCATAAGTCTTATATTTTTTTATAAAACTTTGAACTAAACTAGAAAAATATTTAGTTGGTATATTTTTTATTTTATTCTTACAGGCTACATCATTTGCAAGATATAGCATTGATATTAAAGCCTTTTCTTCATAGCATATAGAATCTACTTTCATTTACACCAGCTCCTTATATGCTTCTTTTGGCTTAGTTAAATAGCAAAACTTTTCTTCCTGCTGGACTTCTTTTAACTCCCAATCATCTTTTAGTGCCTTGAATAAATAGCCATCTGTTTTATTATTTCTATTACAAAAATCTATGACAAACTTAATACGCTCAATAGGTTTATTGAGTTTTATAATGTCATATACTTTTATTTTTCTTACTCCTAAGAGCATTTTTATCTCTTGTTGTAATACTCCATTAGAATTAATAACAACTTTTTCTTGCTCCTGGTCCTCTATTATATTTTCTAAATTATTTATATTAGTGTTATTATTTATTATTTCTTCTTTATTATTTATTGCCTCCGTATCGTTAAACGAAGCGTCTGACGACTCGTAAGATGTATTGAAATTATTATCTTTTTTATTTTCTGATAATAAAGAAGCTATAAAAGTTTTTAAACTGTTTTCAGGACAATTCTCAAACATTAAAAATAAAAACTCTTTATTCTTAACTTGTGAAATTTCTTTTTTAATTAAATCTTGAACTGGTTTACCTCCAATATTCAAATTATTTTCTGCCCATTTTAATAAAATAATTTCCCTTGTTTCAGTATCGTATTTTATTAATTTGTGGTATGTTTCAAATCTTTGTAATAATGCTTGTACACTTTCTAAAGAATATCCTAAATCAAAAGCCATTTGTTTTTTAGTTATAGGATATATTCCTATTTGTGTTGTAAATTCATTTGTCATTAAATATAAATAAAAATATTTGTCCTCTGCTGTCATTTCTTCTTGAATGTATGTATTACTCCAAAAGTTAGTTTGTATTTGTCTAAATTTAGCCATTTATATTACCTCCTGCGTATTTGGAGAGCCTACCTTAACTCTCTCTTTATTAATTCAATTAGTAAGGGCTACTCAGAGCTTGGTAGGCTACGAATAGCCCCCACTAATTCAAGTAATAAATAGGCTTTTTAATGAGAAGCCTTTAACTCATTGATCTAAAAATTAAAAGTCAATTGAGGGTCTTTATAATTAATCATATATTCTATTGCTAGACTATATATATCTTTCTTAATCTCAAAACCATATGAATCCCTTTTTAATTCTTTTGCTGCTCTTAATGTTGTTCCACTGGCTTTTGTGTTGGGTGTATTTTCTTAACTTTTTCTTTGCTGTCCTTTTCCCAATTAAACCAATTTTTTATCATCTTGCCATTATTATTAAATTTTGGTAGCTTATCTCTATAAAAGATTAATGCATATTCAGTAGCTCCAACTATTTTCATATTAGCTTTTAAAACTTGTGGACTTGACTGTTTTATAAAAAATATTGGGATATAGTTTTCAAATCCATATTTTTTAGCGTAATCTATTAAAGTGTTTATTTGTTGGAATGCACAAAAGATAATCATACAAGGAGCTTTCCCTTTTTCTTTTGGTTCTTTTTTTAACATCTTTTGACAAAAGTGCATAAACTCTGCAATTTTAAAATTATGATCTGTGTCAAAAAAAGCTTTATTTGCTTTGTTACTTTCTCCATTTTTATTATCTCCATCAATGTACCACTCTGGAGAACTTGCATAAGCATTATTCCCTAAGTTATATGGTATATCTGCAATTATTAATTGTGCTTTTGGTATGTTATATACCTTAAAATTTTGCATATGATCGTTATACAATTCACATTTAATTTCTTTTTTTATTTGTTCCATTTATTTATCCTCCTGTTTTGGAGTGTCTCCCAAACACTCATTTAATTTATTACCTCAATTAGCAGTTACAGTCTTTCAATGTCAGGGAGACTGTAAGACTGTAACCACTAATTCAATTAATAAATTTATCCTGAAAAAAATCTTAATAAATTCATTGATATATAAAGAAAAAATTAATATTTATCTTGAAAAGCCTAAATAAAATCTTGAAAGTTTTACATCTAACAACTTTCCCAGCTACCTAGAATTATCCACAGTTTAGGTCTTGCCTTTTCTGTGTTAGGGAAAGGTGTCAGATGGCTGGTTTTTATATCACAAAACTGCAAACAGCAAAATATATAGTTGCAAATTGACGGACTTGCAACAGTACGGCTAGTTTTAAAATTCAGATATTGCTATCCTATAAATTCCGAGCGAATGCCTCAACCACTAGCTTGTTTACACCCTAGAATGCTTTTGAGAACAGGTTAAACACACCTTCCACAGTGCCAAACTTCTGAATCTCACCGGAGTTTATATTGCAAGGGGATAAAACATAAGAAATTAAATCCTCAGTTTTATCAAGTAGCTACAACCTTACACAGATAGCCACAAGGGAGGAGACCTAATTCTCGAAGGAGTGAAAGCTAGGGCAAAAATGCTTATGGCTATGTGTCTAAGGACCAGCCTTAGATTTCTAATTTATATATCCAAGAGTTCTTACATTACCACTAACTATTTCTATAAGTTGTGTTCCTTGATTTTTACAAATTTTATAGATTTCTTTGTAGTGCAGTTCATTTTCCATTGAACTTGCTATCACTCTTGTAAACATATCTTCTAATTGTCTTATTATCATCAATATTCCAAAATCAACTTTATCTCTTGAATTTGCTTTTATTCCAACAAGTGAATTTACTAACTTACTATAAGTCATATATAACTTATCTGAATGTTCACTTCCTTGTCTTTTTGCATACTCTATTAATTCTTGGATAACATCTGTTTCTTCTCTTCTTACTAACTTTCCTTGTTGCCTTGTTAGCAACCATTCACTTTTAGCTTTGTCTATTATTGCTTGTTCTAAAACTTCTATATAAGTTATAATCGCTCTTCTAACATACTTACTTTCTCTCAATAAAACTTGCTTAGCTTGATTAAGAGTTAAGATGAACATTGGTCTTTTTTCTCCCTTTTTATCCTTATATTCAACGGCGAAAATTTTTAAGGCGTTGATTTCTTCTGAGAACTCATCTCTTATAATATTTAATAAATTATAATGCTCTAATTTTGTGAATTTTCCTTTCTTCTTCTCTGCTTCTGTTAAAGTATTATTTTTTAACTTTTCCTTATACTCTTCTTTTCTAAAAAGATTTATTTGATCTAATAATTCCAAACTTGTTATTTGATTTTTTAATTTTAATTCTTTCATTAAATCCCTCCTTTATCTCTATTGTCTTAACATCTCCTATGATTTATAATGTATTTGCGAGATAACCTACAAAACAAAGGAGGTGTTATTATGTCAAATTTTTCATTATTTATTCAATTACAAGTTAGATTAATTTTAGTAAATAATGACATTATCATCGGAACAATTATTCATAATAATGACGAAATTTTAGAAATATTAGATTCTACTTCTAATAAAACTCGCTACATTATTAAATCTGCTATTGTAGAAATTGAAAAAATATAAATTTTATTTTCCCAAAAATTCTATAAACTTTTCAGTATCAAAGTCATTAATAGTTGTTTCATTTTCTTTGATACTGAATTGTCTATCAATTAAACATTTAACCTTGTTCCACTCTAATTTATTTATTCCCTTTAAACTCTCTAATATATTTTTAATTTTTTCTTCTGTCATTTACTTCTCCTTAATACTATTCTTTCAAGTTCTCCATCTTCTCTTTGATGAACTATCTCAAATGTTATAGCTGGATATTCTTTCATCTCTCCTCCTTTTCTCTCAATAGAAGTTTTTTATTTCAGATAAACACATATAGATAAAATTATTAATCCGATATATAAAACCATTATGTGTTTATCTTTTTCTTTGTTTTCTTTTGCTAACTGTTCTATAAGTTTTAAAAATATATCATTTGAATTTACTAAATTTTGATGATTTTGTATTATAGAATCACAGATGGCTTTTATTATTTCTTCTAGTGTCATATTAACCTCTATTTAACGTAAAATACGTGTAATATAGATAAAAAAATTATATACGTATTCCTAAATCTATTTCTAAAAAATTAGCTATTTTTATAAGATTATGATAACGTATATTATTTTTTAACAATCCATTCATAGTGTCATAAAAATTTTGAGGGGACATATTTATTTTTTCAGCAAGAGCTTTTCTTGTTAAAAATTTTTTTCCTCTTGCTTCTTCTATTTTAAAATAAATCTTTTTTCCATCATTTTTAGTAGCCATTTTCTCACCTCCAAAATAATTTAAACTTTACATCTATATAATAACGTATAAAACGTAAAAAATCAAGCAAAATTTTATAAAATAAAAAACCACTGTTTAAAGTGGCTTTTAATATTATTTATTTTTTATTATATAATCAAGAACTCTTATACCATCCATAGTACCTTGTTGTAACTCATTTTTAGAAGTTGCATAAACGATTTGAACAACTTTTTCAATAGCAGTCATTAAAATAAAATCTCCATCTTTATACAAAACTATTGTATTATTTCTACTGCTTACTTGAGTATAACCTAGATTTTTTAATCTTTGAATATTGCTATTTAGCTTTGAGATTGCTAATGAATTAGAATTTTCTACACTAATCTCAATTATTTGTGAATTATATTTTGAAATTAATTTTATATCATTTTCAGTGGCATAAATATCATACTCAGAAAAACTATTCTTAAATTTATTAACAAAATCATTATTACTCTTTTCATTTAATTTTTTATTTGTCTTTTTATTTAATTTCTCTTCTTTCTTTTTTTCAAGATTATATTTTTTTTCTTTTTCTTTTGCTCTTTGTTCAATTACATCTATATCTTTATTATATTTTGAATTTGGATACCTTTTTCTAAATTTATTAATATCATATTTTAAGCTTTGAAATATAGAATATTTCTCATCTTTTTGAATTTCTTTATATAACTTTTCTTCATCTAAAATATTTTGAATTTTATCTATTTCATCTAAATATTTAGAGTCTGGATATAGTTTTTTAAATTCATTAATATTTTTTAATCCCAGTTCGCTATTTAAATCTTCTTTATTCTTTTTTATATTTTCAAATAATTCTAACTCTTGATATTTTTTTTCATCTTCATCATTAATTTTTTCTATTTCTAAAACATTGTTATAATTACTATAAACACTATATTTTTTTTTATATTTTTCAATTAAGTCCTTTGTTTTTATAAAATCTTTTGCTTCACTTGAAGTTATTATTGAGTTATACAGTTCTTTTTCTTGTTTACGATTTTTATATACATTCATTAATACTAAAAAAATAACTATACTCAAAACTATTAATATAATTTTAATGAGATTTTTATCTTCTTTTATCATTTTTTCTTTATTTTTCTTATCTTCTGCTTCATCTGATATTATAAAATTATCATTATTAAGCTGGTAACTCTCGTCTTTTTTAGGCTCTAACTTATTAACTAATTCTTTAAAAACAATAATTAAAACTATTATAAATAAAAAACTTTTTATTAAAAACATAAATACCCCCTCAAAAAGTTATTAAATTGATCTTAATCTTTTTATTTCTTCCAACATCCAAAAATTAGTTTCTGTTTCTCTGAACTCATAATCTTCAATTTCTTCATCATTTGGGATTAATAAATAACTTGCAAATAAATTAGCTTCATCTTCTAATTTGCTTTTTCTTAATAAACTTGTGTTATCTATTAAAAATTGATAATCATTAGAAGCATGTAAAATAGCGTGTCCTAGCTCATGGCAACAAACTATTTTTTGATCAAATTCACTTAAATTAGAATTAATAAATATAAATTTTCTTCTTAAAAATTTCTTAAACATTCCTCTAAAACTTCCTAAATCTTCAATTATTATTTCAATATTTAATTTTTTAGCTAATTTAAATGGATTTCTAGTTCCATATTCTGCAATTAAATTTAAAACTCTTAGTCTTATATCCATTTAATCGCCTTCCTATTTCTTTCTTTTATTTTTTTCTTTTGCAATAAAAAATGCTGATTGGATAGCCATCAAAACTTTTTCCTTATCTTCCTCTGATATAGTTTCATCATTAAACATTAGTGCTGATTGTTCTACTATGTCATTAAATTGTTTCTTCCCTCTACTATCCAATTTTCTATATAATGGATTTTGTAATATCTTAACACTAATATCCTTTGGTACTAACACTGAAAAAAGTTCTTCTCTTTCTTCTTCATCTAATTTTAAAGCCTTTGCAATTTTTTCAAGTGTTTCTAATCTACTTTTTTTAATTTTTCCTCTTTCAATATCTCCAATAGTTCCTTGTCCTACTCCTGAAAGTTTTACTAACTCCTGTTGAGTTATTCCTTTTTTTTCTCTTAATTTTTTCAAAGTTATAGATAATTCTGCCATAGTACACCACCTTTTTTCTTTATTTTTCAATATTATAAAATAAAAAACGTAAAAAATAAAATTTTTATTGACTTTTAACGTAAAATACGTTACAATAAATTATAAAATAAATAAGATTAAAAGAAAAACAAATTTTTTTAAATAATTTTAACGTAAAATACGTTAAAGAAACGGAGAAAATATGAAAACAGAAAAAGAAATAAAAGAAAGAATAGAAGAACTAAGAAAAGAAATAACTGAATTAGAATTAGAAGCTAATGCAGATGAAGACAGAAACTATATAACAAATAAAAGAGCAGAATTATTTAGTCTTAAATGGGTTTTAGGAGAATAGGAGGGAGTAAAGATGTTAGAAGCAAAAAACAGAAGACAATTAAAAAAACTTTTAGAGGACAAAACTTTAAGAGTAATAGAAAGAAATATATCAGACAATGGTACTTACTTTAAGGAAGTATCTGATGATTTTAGAGAATTCTTAATCTCTCAAATCAAAGGTTTAGATGTTACTTACTATAAAAATGGTAAACAACATTTTAAACATGGGTATACATATTATTACATTGAAGAAAAGGCAGCTATATCTGTAAAGGTAGAAACTGCAATACCTGAAAATGTAACTTGGAATTAAATAAATCGGAGGAGTTCAAAAGCTCCTCCAAATGAAAGGGAGAGAAAAATGAAAAACTTCACACTAGAATTTGCAGATCACGAATGGGTAATGTACACAGAAGCAGATAACTTATATGGAAACCAAATAGATAACTATTTTAAACTTCCAGACCTAGCATATTTAGAAGATGAATACACTTCCATAAATGCTTACTGGGATAGTGATGAACAAGCTGGATATATTGATATAGAGATAACTGCCGTTCATTCTGATAGCACTTATCCATTTAAAACTAAATACTATGATTTTTCTAAGTTCTTGAAAGATTTAAAAGACTTAGAAAATGAAATTGAAATAGACAAGCTTAATGTGAATGACTGGGAATATGAAAAAGAAGACCCATACGGAAGTAGAGGGTTATCAATAAGAGATTTTATATAAGGGAGTGTAAAAGCTCCCTCTAAGGAGGAGAAAATGGAAGAATTATTTTTTAAAGATAAAGTGAGTGCAAAAATATTTTATTTAACACAATTAAGTGGAGAAATACAAATGAAATTCTTAGGAATTACTATGGCACATTATACTAATAAAAAACTAGCTGAAAAATGGAGAGATGAGCAACTAAAAGTCTTGAAAAACTGTGAACATGGTTTTAAAGACTTGGCTATTGAAAAATTAGAAAAACTTTATAAAGGAATGATATAGGAGGAGAAAATGAAAAAATTATTAAATGAATTAAAAAAATTAATTGAGGACAATTACAAATTTGAAATGCAATACCAAATAAATTATGTAAGTAATAGCAATAAATGGAGTATAGATTTATGTAGTCCATACTCTGATAAGTGGATTTATTGCGAATATGGGTACGATTTAAAAGAATTATTGGAAAACTGCATAAAAGAAGTAAAAGAATTTATAAGTAATTTTAAATGGGAGGAATAAAAATGCTGCACTGGAAAATTTATATAAAACATTGGAGAGATAAAGAGTTACAAGGACTAACAATAGTTGAAGCAGTTGAAAAGATTTTAGAAATGGAGGGAGTAAATGAAGATAAAAGAAAATAAAAAAATTGCAAAAGCAACATTTATAGATGTAATTAAGTTTAAAGTTAAGTGGATATTTAAGATTTTATGGAGTGTTATTAACTATCCATTTTACTTGTTTGATAAATATATATAGGAGGAAGAAATGAAAAAAGAAATATTTGATGAATTATATGGAATTAATATTAACCCACACATAGAACAAGATTATAAAGGGCTTTCATATTTAAGCTGGGCAACTGCTTACAAGTTAGCAATGGATAAAGACCCTGCAATGAATTATGAAATAGTGCAAGATAATGATGGTATGCCTTTCTTTTCAAGAGGAGATGTCCATATAGTTAAAACTAAGGTAACAATGTTTGGAGAAACTAAGGAAATGTTTTTACCAATAATGGATAATAAACATAATGCAGTAGCTAAACCTAATTCAAGACAAGTAAATGATAATATTATGAGATGTTTGGCAAAGAATATAGCAATGTTTGGGATAGGTTTACCTCTTTATGTAGGAGAAGACTTGGCACAATTTAAAGACGATAAAAAGAAAGTAGATGATACAGAAAGAAAAAAGAATGCAATAGAAGAAATAACTAAACTTGCTAATACAGAAGATTTATACAATGAAGTTTTAGAGGTAGCATCTAAGTTTGGTAAAAATAGTTTATTGGATTGTAGTTTAGAAGAACTTAAAAAAATATATAAAGAATTAAAAAACAAATAACAAATAGGAGCAAAAGAAAATGGAGAAATTAGGATATACAAGACAGACACAGAAATTAATATACTGGTTGCTTGACGACTTTGCTAATTTTTGGCAAGGAAATGAAGCAGGAGCAAGACCAAGTTTTATAGAATTAGCTTACACAAAAGAAGTAATGAAAGCTAAATTTGTAAAAATCTATGATGGTTTTAATACTGTTAAAAATGCTCAAGCATTCCTAATTTCTTCAATTTACAACAAGGATAATCTAACAGTAGATGAACTCACAGAAAATGTTATAAAGGCATTACAGAGCCTAGCAATACAAAATGGAGGTTTTAGCTTGTCTTTGAATGCACTAACACAAAAACAAGCTAATGATTTTGTTAAGTGGCTATTTGAAATGGCTATATATTGGGAGATACCTTTAAGGCAAGAAATAAGAGATTTGTTTGCTGAGGATTATCAAGACACTTTCATCTGGGTAACTCTCAAAAAAAAGATTTGTTGTATCTGTGGCAAACCAGGAGAGCTACAACATTTTGATAGAGTTGGAACAAGTGGATATAAATCAGATACAGGGCTAAATTATCGTGTAATGTGCTTGTGTAGAGAGCACCACGATGAAGCCGATAACTGTATAAGTAGAATTGATTTTATGAAGAAATATCATCTTGCTGGAATATATTTAAGTCCAGAGCAAGTGAAAGAATTAAAGAAAGTGTATAAAGGACACTTTCAAGCATTTAAGGAGGAAAAATGAAAGTAAAAATAATTTTAGAATTTAATCCAGGTGATTTAGAAAATAGTATAAATAAATTTTTAAAAAGTCAAAAAATAAAACTTGTTGATATTAAATTTAGTGGAATTCAAGATTGTGCAGTTTTAATAATTTATGAAGAAATTTAGAAATTAGATTATATGACTATTTCTATTTTGGAAACAGTCGGAAAATACAGAGGTTAAACATCTTCCTGACGTCGGCAATATGTTCAATTATAAGGAGGAGAGATGAAATATATAAAATTTGAATTTGGAGATGGACTTTACGATTTGATAAATGTTGAAAAAGTTAAAAGATTTATTATTTGGGGAAATAGAATAGATGTTATTTATAGTGATGGTGATGGTTGTGGTCATGATACTGATAGATACATTTATGTAAAAGAAAATGAAGATTCTAATTCAACAAGATTGAATAATTTTGAAGAAGTAAAAGAAAAACTTTTAAAATTGTGTGATGATTGATATGGCAATTAGAAATAAAGAAGATATGCAAATATTTTATAAGAAAGCTCTAAACAAAATATTAGAGTTTAAAGCTGATGAATTAACAATAGAAGAATTTACACAGGTTAAGAGATACGCTAAAAAGCTAGAAGTTTATAGATTTGTGAGGAGGATAAAATGAATTTATTAAAAGAAACATTAGAAATACTAGAAAAGAACAATAAAACATTTGATGATATTGAACATATTGTAATTATAAATGAATATGATTCAGAAAAAAATTGTGTTATACCAAAAGAGGATTATTTGAGGATAGCAAAAATAACTGATTATCATAATGGCTATGGAGGAGCAGAAATAGATATGGGATTAATGCTATTGGGCAAAGATTTTAGACTTGTTAGAAGCGAATATGATGGGGCAGAATGGTTTGATTTTATAAACTACAATATAGAATTGCCTAAAAAAATAAATAATAATCCTAAAATATGTAATTATTGGTATAAAAAACATTTTAAAGAAAATTAATAGGAGGAAGTAATGGAAAAAGAAAAGGTATTAGAGATAGAATTTAAAGAAGTTTGGGATAATAATTGGGCTTGGAGAATTATTAAGAATGAAATACCATTTTCAGAATTTTTTACAAAAGTATTTTATAACGACATAGGTATGTATTCTAAAAATAAAGATTCTCTATTTTTAGAAGATGTTTCTGGTAATTATGCAAATATGATTAGTGATAACAATTTAATAGATGAAAAAGAAAAAATAAGAATAGAAATTTTTGTTAAATTTATTAACGAAAAATATGGAATACCTAAGAGGTGGAGAGCAGCACCTCATGAAAAATTCTTTTGTATTTATGCAAATGGTGAAGTATCAACTACTCAAGATGATTATGGAAGCTATAAAGAGTCTTTTTATGAATTAGGTAACTACTTTCAAACAGAAGAAGAAGCTCAAAAAATTATAAATAGCAAAGAATGGCAAGAGTTCTGGGCTAAGGTAAGAGCAGGAGAGATTGAAAATGATTAAATATATTGTTAGTTTCTCAGGAGGGAAAGATTCAACAGCAATGTTACTTATGATGTTAGAAAAAGGAATGCAAGTAGATGATATCGTTTTTATGGATACTGGTGTAGAGTTTCCAGAAATGTATGAGCATATAAAAAATGTTGAAAAATATATAAATCGTAAAATAACAAGATTAAAAACAGAAAAAAGTTTTGAATTTATGTTGCTTGAATATGAAAAGATGAAAGGTAAGAATAAAGGACAAAAAGGTTACTCTTTCCCAGATTTTCGTAATAGATGGTGTACTAACTATTTTAAAAAATCTATGATAAAAAGGTACATAAAAGAAAATTACAAGGATTTTGAAATAATTGAATATCACGGGATTGCAGTTGATGAAGTAAAAAGATTGGAGAAAAATAAAGAAAAGAATATCAAATATCCACTTGCAGAATGGAATATAACAGAGCAAGAAGCACTAGAATATTGTTACAGTAAAGGTTTTAATTGGAATGGACTATATGAGAAATTTTACAGAGTTTCTTGCTGGTGTTGCCCTTTAAAATCTTTAAAAGAATTAAAAGTCTTATATAAAGAATATCCAGAATATTTTAAAAAAATGGAAGAATGGGAAGAAAATACATATAGAAAATTCAGAGCAGATTATAGTATTAAAGAATTAAGGATTAGATTTGCCAGAGAGATTGGAGGAGATAAATGATATTTTTAATAATACTTTTAATTTTAATATTAATGGATGAATAAAAAGGAGAATTAAAAATGTGGAAGTGTAAAAAATGTGGTGAAAAAATTCAAGGGTACTATACAGGTCTTGTCGATATAGATAAAAATGGTTGTGCAATAGATGGCACACAAGAGGAAGAGGAACTTATAAAATATATTTGTGGTTGTGGAGAAGAAATAAAATTTGGAAATATAAAAAAGTTAGAAAAAGTAGCTGATTGGGAGGAAGAAGATGAGAGAGATTAAATTTAGAGCTTGGCATAAAGAAAAAAAGATAATGGGAGAAGTTCTAGGTATAGATATCCTCCATAAAGAAATATTTTTTTCAAATGGGGATGTTGATTGTTGTGGATTTGCAGATTTAAAATACATTGAACTTATGCAATACACAGGATTAAAAGATATGAGGGAAAAAGAAATTTATGAGGGAGATATTGTAACTTTACATAATAGCGAATATAAAGTTATTTTTAACACAGAAGAAGCAAGATTTGTTTTAAGAAATGATGAGTTTGAAATGAATATACCTTTCACAAATAACAATAATAAAAGAATGGAAGTAATTGGAAATATTTATGAAAACCCAGAATTGATAAAGGAGTGAGATAATGATTAAGAAATATGTTAAAAAACCTATTGAAATAGAAGCAATACAATTAACAAAGGAAAATATAGTTGAGGTGTTTGATTTTTTAGATGGAGCAAATTATAAAGAAACTAAAAGTATGGAAGAATTAGAAGATTTTAATCAAATGATGTTAAAACAAGGCTATATTGAAATAGAAACACTTGAAGAATATATGAAAGCTAGTTTTGGAGATTACATAATAAAAGGTATTAAAGGAGAGTTTTATCCTTGTAAACCTGATATATTTCAAGCAACTTATGAGGAAGTGAGATAATGGAATTTAAAAGACCAGAAACTTTTGAAGATATACTTGAATTACAGAAGTATCAAGATAAGAGAATAATAAGCAATAAACCTAGACTGTTAGAACATATAAAAAAGAGTTTGATTGCAGAATGTATAGAGTTTGATGAAGAAACTAAGGACAGCCATAAAACTTGGAAACCTCATATTTATAACAAAGAAAAAGAACTAGAGGAATTGGTAGATATTTGGTTTTTTATGGCTCAATTAGTAAATTATGCTGAAAGTATTGGACATATCAGTATACAAGAAGTTACAAGATTAGGTAATTTTTTCAAAGATGATAATATTTACACTAACAAAAATATAAGTGTTTTAACAATAATTTTTAATTTAAGAAGTCCAAAAATGCATTATGATTGGTTAAAATTTTTAATTATAGATTTAATGAATTTATCTAATCATTATGGATATACAACTAAAGATATATTAAATGGATATTGGAAGAAACTAAATTATAATCTTAATGAAAGAATTGGAAAGGAGTGGAACTAATGACAGGACAAGATTTTTTAGCTTTATCAAGTGCTATTGAAGAAATAAAAAGTTGGATAGAACCACATAGCATAGAATTAAAAATAGATGAAGATGCAGAAATACAATCTTCTAGTAAAGAAGAAAGTTATTTAAAAATTGAAATAGATGGCTATAAATTAGAATTAATGGTAAAAGATAGTTATGTTTATATAAATCATTCAGATACTTCTTGTTTTGAACTTTTATCAGAAGCAGAATTTTGGAAGCAATTATATTTTGCTAGTAATAGCTAGGAGGGTAAAAATGACAACTTAACATATAATGCTACTGATGTTGCTAGAATGTTAAATCGTTCTCCAGCAACTGCATAAAAATTGAAATTTAAATTATGAGGTGGTAAAATGGAAATACCAAAAGACAAAATATTAATAAACCCACAAGAAGTTATGGCATTAACTGGGCTAGAATATGATTGTGCTTGTAAGATTATAAGAGAACTTAATGAAGAATTAAAAGCAAAAGGATATAGAACCATAAGAGGAAAAATCTTAAAAGACTATTTATTTGAAAGGCTTGGTGGTAATTATGCCAGCATATAAAGATGATAAAACAGGGAAGTGGGAAGCCCTGTTTTATTATACAGATTATAAAAATGAGAGGAGGAAGAAACACAGGAGAGGCTTTAACACCAAAAAAGAAGCTCTTGAATTTGAAAGAGAATTTTTAGCACAGAGCCAATTTTCTATTGAGATGACCTTTAAATCTTTATATTCGCTTTATCATAATGATATGGAGAGTAGAATTAAAAAAACTACTATGCAAACAAAAGAATATATAGTTAATACTAAACTTCTACCATTCTTTGAAAAAATGAAAGTTAAAGATATAAAACCAATTCATATTAGAAAATGGCAAACAGATTTACTTAAAATGGAATACTCAAAAACATATTTAAAAACTATCTATAATCAGTTAACAGCTATATTTAACTATGCTATAAGATTTCATAATCTTGATAAAAACCCTTGTCATATTGCTGGAAGCATAGGAAAAAAAGACGCTGATGAAATGCAAATATTGTCTTTACAAGAATTTAATAAAATGATAGACTGTGTTACAGATAAAGAAAATAAGTTTTTTTATATCATTTTATTTTGGACAGGAATGAGAAAAGGAGAACTTTTAGCACTAACTTATGAAGATGTAGACTTTGAAAATAAAACAATTATGATAAATAAAAATTTTCAAATAGTGAAGAAAGAAAGATTAATAACAGATCCAAAAACTCCAAGAGGTAGGAGAGTTATTGCAGTAAATGATATTGTATTGAATTGTATTAAGGAGTTATGGAGTACCTCTTATAAACCTAATAAAGCTGACAAGATATTTTATTTGTCTAAAGATTCTTTAAAAAGACAATTAGATACTGCTTGCAAAAAGGCAGGAGTTCCAAGAATAAGAGTCCACGATTTAAGGCATAGCCACGCAAGTTATTTATTATCTAATGGAGTAAATATTGTTATTCTTAGCAGAAGATTAGGACATGAAAAAGTACAAACTACTTTAAATATTTACTGTCATATTTGCCCTAGTTCAGAAGATAGATTAAATGATGTGTTGAATGGTTAGACTGGTTCTAATTTGGTTCTAAAAAATTTTAAAGACAAAATTTTTAAGTAGATTTTATAAACTGTATAAAGTAAAAACAAAAGAAAACAAGGTGTTAAAAGTTCTATAAAATAGAGTGGGAGTAAGAGAAAAATACATTTAAAATAACTAAATTACTATATTTTTAATTTAACTGGACTTAATTTGGACTTAAAATAAGAATGTTAAATTATTAAAAATTTATAACATAAAAAGCAGGAAATTAATCCTGCTTTATTTTTATTTTAATAATTTGTCTATGACTTCACAATTAATACATTTTTCATTTTCTAAAAGATGTTCCCAATCAAATATTTTTATATTATCATCTATATAAAATATACTTTCATTCTTATAAGAAGTTGTATCGATATTAAATTTATTATCTTTATATATTAAATGATAAGGGTCAAAAAACAAAATATAAAAAGTGTTTCCATATCTTGTTCCTATGATACGTTTTCCTGATAGACAATCGATTTGATAAAATTCTTGCCTCATTTCTATATTTATATCAGGTAAAAATGGATATATTTTTACATATTCATCTAAAATTCTATTAATATTTCTTACCTTATCTTCATCCTTTATATTATGAGTATGTTTACTACTTTCTAATTGAGTATATGTTTTATTTTTAGAAAATTTTAATATTTTATGATAAAAATCCCCCATAAAGTTATTATATGTTTTTTCATCTTTAAAATAATTATTAAAAAATTTTAATCTTATGCTAGGAAAATAAAATAAAGAGAAATCAATATTAAATATATTATTTATTGATTTCTCTCCTAGTTTTATTTTTTCTTCTGAATCATTTGTTTCATTAACTTTTATAAAATTTAGATCCTTCTTCACCTTTTCCCTCATTTTGTACAATTTATCTACCTACTTAAATATTCTTCAAATATATCTGCATCATTTATTAAATTATTAGATGATTCAAATTTATCTAATCCTTTTCTTGCATTTATCCATGGAGCTTCACTATGTGTCATTTCCTCTAATTGCTCACCACTAAAAGACCCATAAACATTCCATATTCTTTCTAAAAAATTAGAAGTTTCTTCACTTATTTTTTCGATATTAGCTTGATTTGTATAGAAATAATCATTATATCTAAAATCTGTGTATAAATCTCTAAATACAGGACCATGAACCCAAGCTTCTGCCCCAGGAACATTTATTAATTTTTCAAATTCAAAATCTTCTGGATCAGAGTTTAAAGCTATATACCAACTATATGCGTACCAACATAATTTTTGTAACTTTTTACTAGACATCTCTGGATTTTTCAAAAGAAACCATTTTGCAATTTGATAGATTGTGTACATAATTCCACCTCCCTTTTCATATATACTTTTTCAAAGTATATATGAATTAATTAAAGATGTCAAATTTATATATTTTATATATTTTTGTCTATTATATATATTTTAAATATTTTATTTATTTTTACA
>ERZ773062.396-NODE-396-length-24471-cov-4.839327_pt1 | contig 24471 bp, 33 predicted proteins | sample MGYA00580626_ERZ773062 | MGnify/ENA primary metagenome ERZ773062 (study PRJEB29015, sample SAMEA2738003) | human oral metagenome | biome: human oral; feature: human-associated habitat; material: dental | place: China | collected 2058 ... | reverse complement strand
GACGTTCAGGAAGAACTTTTACAAAGTCTGAAGGCAAGAATTGAAAAATATAAAAAAGAAGAGGAGAAATAGATGGAACAGTGGGAAATGATGGCTAAAATGGTCAAGGAATTTTATTTGGCTTTCAAGCAGGAAGAATTTTTAAATAAGGATATGACGGAAGAGAGAGAGCATTTAAGAGATTTACTGCTTATGGAAGAGAAAACGGAATACATGAAAGCCGAAATAGAGAATGATACAGTAGGAAAACTGGATGCAGTTGTGGATATGACTTATGTGTATATAGGAACATTATTAGAGCAATGTAAAGGAAATGCCGAACTTGTTGCGAGGGTCTTATACTTTGCGATGGATCCTGAATTGATTGGGATTTTCGATAAAATTGAGAAGAATAATTTCAATGGGATATTTCTTACAGCATTTAAAGAAGTTCATCGTTCTAATATGACGAAATTAGATAAGAATGGACAACCTGTTTATTACACGAAAGGAGCTAAAAAAGGTAAGATTGCTAAAAGTGAACTGTTTGAAGAACCGAAGTTAAAAGAAATTATTGAAGGAGAAGATAAGATTGAAACAAGTGAACTGTTTGAAGAACCGAAGTTAAAAGAAATTATTGAAGGAGAAGATAAGATTGAAACAAGTGATTATTTACAGTGAAAATGGAAATGGTGTAATAGTTAGAAAGAAGAGTAAAAAAGAATTAGAGAAATGGCTGAAATGGGAAGTTGATATGAGGCAGAGATTGAATGTGCATAAAAGAATAGAAGTGTATGGATTTAATTTTAATTATAAAAATTTTTCAGATAAAACTTTGTTAATGCTATTTGAGAAATCAAAAAAAGAGATGTTTAATAGAATGTTTATTAAAATGTACTAGAAAATTAGAGAGAAGAGAGGATTTATGATAAAGATATATTTGATAGTTACAACGCTTTTTTTTGTAATTTTGCTTATACATCTTGAACTGACTGAGCTGAAAAGATGGTATGAGGAGATTGAACGCCAAATGTTTGTAGATTTCAGAACTATAACGAATCAAAGAAGGTTTGCAAGGAAACGAGCAATAAAAAATATATTTAAAGTTTTATTAATCGGCTTTATAGTGCTTTGTGGACTTTCATTCTTGAAATAAGTTCAGTCGCAGAAAATCATTTTTGAGAAAAAATTTAAGGGAGAATAAAAAAATATATGAACGAAAAAGATATAGAAAAAATTGCGGATAAAATATTTGAAAAGATGGAAAAAAGAAAACCAGGGGATAAATACACGGAGACAGAGGCAATGCTTAGGTCTTATCCACTTTATAAAATTAATTTAAAAAGAAATGAGGATGAAATAACACAAATAAAAGAAAAAGGGTTGAGAGCAATAAAATCAAAACCTGTTTTTTCTGAAAATATAAAAGGAGGGATTATTAAAATTGAAGGGATTCCCGAAAAGGAATTAAGTCGAATCGAGTATTTGGAGGGAGAAAACAGAAAACTGGAAAAAAGAATTTTTAGGGTGGAAGATGCTTTGAAATATTTTGAAAGAGATAAATATTTTAAAATTATCGAATTGAGATATTTTAAAAATTTTACTATGGAGGAAATATCGGAAGAAATAGGAGTAACTGAGAAGACTATAGGAAAAAATAGAACGAGATTGGTTGAAGGAATACAGTATTTACTCTTTCCGGAAGTTTTACTTGACTAAAATTACCTTTTGACTACCTTTTTAGTACCTTGACTATACCTTTTTTTATGGTATAATATGTTATATTGAGATTTTTGGAAATTGACAATCAATGTCAATGACCGATGAATTTGATTAGCTATATTAGGAATTAAGACAGTTTAAAAGCTGTCTTTTTTTTGTTACAGAAGGAGGCGGTAGCATTGAAATTAAATGCAAGGCAGAAGGCTTTTTGTGAATATTATGTAGCTTGCGGAAATGCTACTGAATCCGCAATAAAGGCTGGGTATAGTGAAAAATATACAAATAAAAATGTTAGTAAAATACGGCAAAATACGGCAGTACAGGAATACATAAAAGAATTACAAGAAAAAGCAAAAACGAGTAGAATAATGACAGCTGTTGAAAGACGAGAGTTTTTAACAGAAGTTATTAAAAACGGAAATGAAAAGGTACAGGATAGATTAAAGGCATTGGATATTTTGAATAAAATGGATGGTGAATATATTGAGAAAATGCAGCTGTCAGGACAGTTAAATACCAATCCTTTTTCTGGACTTACTATCGAAGAGCTAAGAGCGTTAGCTGGTGGTAAGGGTGGATAAGATGGAAATGATACGGCTGGAAGCAACTAAGGAGCTTTCACGACGGAATTTGCTAGATTTCCTTATTTTTGATGGGAATGGAAGATATAAAAATTCTAGGCATATACAGTTTTTGAGTGATAAGGCCCAGCAGTTTTTGGAAGATGTGAAAGCTGGTAAAAGTCCAAGACTTTATATTTGTATGCCGCCACGACATTCTAAATCGGAAACTATGACGAAGAAATTTCCTGCTTGGATAATTGGGAATAATCCTGACTATGAGATTATAATTGCGAGTTATTCAATGGATTTGGCTAGAGATTTTGGGAAAATAGCAAGAGATACTTATAGGGAGCACAGTAAAAATGGGACTGGGATTTTTAATAATATCATCGACAGGGATAAGAGTGCTGGTGATAACTGGGGAATTTCAGAACATCGTGGTGCTGTTGTGAGTACAGGTGTCGGAGGAAGTGCAACAGGTAAGGGGGCACATATTGCGATTATTGATGATCCGTTTAAGAATAGAGAAGACGCTAACAGTAAACTTCAAAGAGACAAGGTCTGGGCCTGGTATCAGTCAACTATTCGGACAAGATTGGCACCTGGTGGCGGGATTATAATTATCCAAACCAGGTGGCATGAGGATGACTTGGTCGGTAGAATTTCTAAAGAGATGGAAAGCGGTACTGGAGAAGTTTTTGAGAGTATTGTGCTTCCAGCAATTGCCGAAGAAAATGATATTTTAGGAAGAAATGTTGGAGAGGCATTATGGGAAGAACGGTACGGATTGAAAGAACTTAAAAATATTAAAAAGGCGATAGGTAGCCGTGAATTTGCGGCACTTTATCAGCAGAGACCCCAAATTGAAGACGGCGGACTTTTTAAAAGGCAGTACTTTAAATATTTTTATATTGATAATGACTTCATCAAAGCTTCTGATAAAAATGTAAATGTGGAAGATTGCTTCTATTTTCAAACAATAGATACCGCTATGAGTACTCGAAAGAATAGTGATTATACGGCAATAGCCACTTTTATGTGCGACAGGGAATGGAACTTGTATTTAATTGACTTAATGCTTGAAAGATTAGAAGTTCCTGACCAATGGAATGTGATTAAGGAATTTAGGAATAGATATAAGTTGAGATTTCAAGCCATAGAAAGCAAAAGTAGCGGTATTGGGATAATTCAGCAGGCAAACAGAGAGGGAATGCCCTTAAAGGAGTTGAAAGCCGATACAGATAAAATGACAAGGGCCTTGAACATATCAGTTATGTTTGAAAATGGGAAAGTTTATTTCAATAAAAATTTAGATAAACTTTTTGAGCTTGAAGAGGAACTTTTAAAATTTCCAAATGCATTACATGATGATGCTGTTGATGTGTGCAGTTATGCGGGTATTGTTATAAATGATTTGATTCAAAATTCAAAAAGATATATTAGAAAATTTATAAGCGTGTAGAAAGGAGGAAATGTGAGTATCAGGGAAAATGTAGTAAGTGCTTTGGTAAAAGAAATAATATCGCTTGGTTCGGTTTCCTATAGCGGAGATATTGATGATGATACATTGCAGAAGATGTTGGCTGATGTCGATGTGGCACAGGCGATACAGCTTATGACACAAAGTGTGACATCGAAAGAGTGGAAAATTGAGACGGATGCGCCTGAGTATCTGGAAACGGCTGAAAGCATTCAAGAAAGATTTAATAATTTTAATATGGTTAAACTTTTGGAAAATGTGCTGAGATCGGAAATATATAAGAAATCTATATTTGAGATTATTTATGGCAAAGATGATACAGGTGGAACAGTGATTGATGATTTGGTATTGTTGCCGAATAAATATATAAAATATAACAAGGATAACGGTTGGATGATTAAAACTCGTGATAGTGAGATTGTTATTGCGAAAGAACCCAACCGTTTTTTAGTTTGCGTTAATGAAGAAAGACTGGATAATTTACAGGGAAGTTCAGATTTGTTGCCGCTTGTTCCGGTATTCAAGTCTAAAGAGCATTTGGAGAGTAAGTTAAATGCGATTATAGAAAAATATGGGGACATTATAACGGTATTCGCTTATGAACCTGCTGTTGAAACAGATCCGCCAGAAGTTATTAAAGCTAGGCAAAAAGATGTGGAAGCACAGGCTAAAGATTTAAAAAATGCTAAAGGTAAAGATGTGCTGGCAGTACCGAGTGCTGGGGAGAAATCCCTTGATGACTTCATAAAGTTTATTAAATTAGATGACTTGAAACCTGAAATCTATCAGGAATTGTTGAGCGAGAAGTCAAAAGCCGTGCAGAGATATTTGCTTGGAAGTACATTAGTAGTTGGAGTGGATGGAAATAGCGGTAACAGGGCCTTGGGTGAAGTTCATAAGGAACAGCAAAATTATAAGATAGAATCTAAAGTCAAAAAGATTAGGGACTGGATTCAAAAACTTATCGAGCTGGATTCTGTCTTGTATGGGTACGACCCCAGCAAGTTTTATTTTAAGTTTGTTGAAGAGATTGACGAAAAAGAAACATTGGAGCTGGAAGATAAGAAAGCGAAAACTATGACTGAGAAAGTGAACTCTATAGTTAAAATTATGGAGAGCGGATATGCCTTTACTAAAGATAAGATAGCAGAAATGCTGGGCGTGGATGTGATTGACTTGGTGGAAGTAGAGAAGACTGAAGTAAGTGAGTTCGCCAAAGGTAAAAAAAAACTGAACATCAATAAAATAAATGAGAAACGAAAATTAATTGAAAGGAATCAGGCAAGATTTGACAGATTTGTTGAAAATAATTTTAAAAGATGGCAGAAGGATGTATTGAAAGCTGTACGAGAAAAGATAGAAAAAGCTAAAGATATTTCAGATTTCTATGACTTGAACTTTAACTATGAAAATATACTGGAAGACTTAATGCTGATGTCAACTTTGCAGGGATTTGACAATGCCGCTATGGTCGATAGCGGGGTAACAGAATTTGCAAATACTAGAACCAAGACAAAGAATGCCGCACTTGGTAATTTCCTGAAAAAACATCCTGCCTTATACACTGATGTGGAAAAAGAAATGGATTATTCACGGCAAAAGTATTTTTGGATAAAGAAGGTTACAGATGTCAATGTGACAGAAAAAATATTTAAGCAGATGTCGAATACACTCGAGAATGGCGGAACATTTAAAGACTGGAAAAAAGATGTTGATAAAATCCTGTCGGAGAGCGGATTAAAGCTAAATGAGGGATATTTAAAAACCGTATTCAGAACAAATATGAATCACGCCTATAACGCTGGTATTCATTTGAAGGTTGACAAGTACAAAGAGCATTATCCATATTATCGCTACTGCGGTATTTTAGATGGAAGAGAACAGCAGCATACAAAGGAACTTGACGGGAAAATATTTAAAGTGGGAACGCCTGAAGCTGACAAATACTTTCCGCCAAATGGATTTAATTGCAGATGTTATACCGTATCCCTAACTGAAGATGAAGTAGATCCGAGTGAAGTTGTAAGCAGTGATGACATTGGCTTGGATGTGGGAAGTTTTGCGGATAATATAGGCGATGTTGACTATATAGAAACACTTGAGAATAATTATAGGAAAAAGGTGGAAGCATTTGCTGATAAGTTTGACATTCCTGATTTCGTAGTTGCTAAACCATTGAAAAAAGATAATAATAGTAGTATAATTGACTCGATAAAGACAGTTAAAGAAGCAAATAGCTATGCTGAAAAAGTATTGAGAGTGAAAGCGGATTATGCTGGTATTGATGTTCGCTGTGCTAATGAGTGGAATCGTGGACTTGCGGCTATGAAGAGTAAATATCCTGAAGTTGCGGAACAGATTAAGTTTGTCGGAAGTATACAGAAGAGAAATGAATTACTGGAAGCAGAATTGAGAAATTATGCTAAGAACAATAGATTGGCGAAAGATATGATAAACGATATTTTAGGTAGCTTGAAAATTAAGAATAATCGAACAGCGGAAGCCTTGTATGGTGTTAAGTTTGGGGATGATCCGGCTGAAAACGAAATTATAGAAATAATAAACAAATATGCTGGAATATCATTGAACTCAAATTACTATAGCAATTATGATAATGTGATTGCTGAAAGAAAAAGACAAGTTGCTAACGGATGGAAACCTGTTGGCTGTGATACAATGAAATCTATTTTTGATCATGAATTTGGGCATCAGATTGACAAATTGTTGAATATTTCTGACAAACAAAATGTAAAAGATTTCTTTAAATGGCATAAGGAAGAAATAAAAGAAGGTTTATCAAGGTATGCTCTAACAAAGAGAGAAGAATTTGTTGCGGAAGTATGGAGCGAATACAACAATAATCCGAAACCACGAGAAATAGCGAATGAAGTAGGGAAGTTTATAGAAAGGTTGTGGAAAGAATGGAAGGGAAAAAATCATTAACCGAAGCTCTAAAAATATTTGAAGAAGGTATTTCTGATGACATGTTTGAACCTGAAGAAACTCAAGAAGAGAGAAATGCAAGATTTGCAAAAATGACACCAAAAGAAAGAATAAAAGCAATAATTTCTGAGGCATTCGATTCGGCTAATGACGGTTTTTTAACGGAGGAAGAAGAAAAAGAGTACGGGTACGAATAACTACTGAAAACTGGTCACAGTTATTAATTTAGCTGTGATTTTTTTATGAAAGGATGTATTATGAGAATTACTATAACAACCAATCTCGATAATGTGGGTTCCAGTTTTAAGGAAAGACTTGGAAGCGTTAGTAAGGAAGAAATGTTTGATGAAATAGCATTTTATATGGAAAATGAAATGCGTAAAAGATTTGATGCTGAAACTGATTACGAAGGGAACGCTTGGGAAAAATTAAAGTTGAGAAAAGGAAAAATCCTAAGTGATACAGGAGCACTTAAAGGTTCTTTGGGAATAGCTAAAATAGAGAGAAATAGCGTTTCTGTATTTAGTAATTTGGTTTATGCAAAGATTCACGATGAAGGTGGAGTTATCAAAGCTAAAAATGTCAAGGCTCTACATTGGAAAATAGGAAAAGATAAATATTTTGCCAAGTCTGTTACTATTCCTAAGCGGCAGTTTAGTGGTATTAGTGATAAAAATAAAGAAGATTTGAAAAAAATTATTAATGATTATCTTGTTAATAAAAAATTATTTTTATAAATTATGATTCAGTTGTATGCTGAATTTTTTTTATTATATAAATTTTTTAAAAGGAAAGGAGCAAAAAATATGTCTTTTGTGTTATTCAAAGCTGGAGATTATGGTAATAAAGGTAAATGGGATAACAAACATTTAGCTAATCTTATTAATAATAAAAAAGAGCTAGATATAATCCCTTACCATACAAGCGAGTTTACAAAACTTGGAGTATTGAGAAATGAGATTCCAGTGATTGGGAAATTTAAAGATATAAATGTTAAGGGCGATGAGATAGTTGCTGATAATGTTGAAATCTTTGATAGAAAAGAATTTAAGAACCGTAAAGTCGACAGGCTTTCTGTTGAAATTGAAAATGGAGAGATAACTCGTGTTGGTGCACTTCCTGTTGGAGTTGAACCTGCTGTTAGCAATAGCGGAAGTTTTGCCGATGGAGAGTTTTCTCAAGGATTTGAAATGGATTGGATTAATCAAAATAACATAATTGAATTTAGCGACGGTGGAAGTGCCGAAGATAAAAATAATAATGGAGGGAAAGACGGAATGAATTTTGAAGAATTTTTGAAAAAATTGTTGGAAGCTGGAAGTGAAGACAAGATAAAAGCGGTCAATGAAGTATTGAAAACCTTGTCTGAAGAAGAATTGAAAAGAGTTGAGATTCCAAAAGATAAAGGGCCTGATAAAACTGGAGACGAAATTAGAGCGGAAGTTAAAAAAGAGTTTGCAAGGGAGCAGGAAATAAGAGAATTTATGTTGAAAAATTCTAACAAGATAACACCTGCCTTGAAAAAATTAGGGATTGAAGAGTTTGTTAAACAATCTTTTGAAAATAATGACGGCGTTATTGAATTTTCTGTAAACGGCAATAATCAATCAGTTAAGTCGAGCGATATTTTATCTAAACTGTTTGAAAACTTGCCAAGTTTTGGTGGGCATAAGCCGCTGGAGTTTGGCGGCGATGATGATGAAGTTTCAAGACAGCAGCAAATGATAGCTGATGAAATAGCGGGATACAAAGCTAGAAATAATATTAAATAAGGAGTGGTGGATGTGAAAAATAGAGTTAAATTTTATGGTGAAGATAAGAAAAAAGATATTGTGTTAAATGAGTTTTTTCCAAGAAAAACAGTTACATTGGCACAAGGTGAAGTTATAAAATACGGTCAGGCATTGGTTTATGATACAACTACCGGGAAATATAAGAAATATGATTCCAGCACACCTGGAGGTAAGTTGCCAAAAACTTTTTATGTTGGTGCGGATGAAGATGTGGATGCGACAACTGAAGATGTTAAGATTCAAGTTGTAAGAGCTAGTGATATTGATGGAAAACTTGTTGTTGGAGTGGCTGATACAGATTATGCGGCACTTGATAACCTGGATAAATATGGAATAAATGTAAGATTTGATAATATTGAAGCAAAATAACAGAGGAGATGATTATAGATGTTAAACGATATACAATTAAAATTAATGGCTTTATATGCGGTTGTAGAGCCGAAGGTGCAGACGCACTATCTGGACAGATTTGGAAATGCAAATCCTGAATATATGAGCGACAATGAAACTATTCTTTTAAAAGATTTGAATGATTACTTGGTTGAGGCAAGTATTATTGAGCGTGGGAGCGAGATTCCATTCATAAAGGTAAATGGTATGGAAAGTATGGCAATTACGCCTGATATTGTGGCTGCTTCTTATGAATTAAAACCTATTATGAATGGTGGAACTGCTACCTTTATTAATGGTCAAATGGTTGATCCGCAAAAATATCAGGAAGACAGATTGCTTTTAAAATTGAAAAATGCGATGTTGAAAACTAAGGAAAAAATGGCTGCTAATGCTTTCTTGCAAGGGAAATATGTTCAAGCAAATTCTCAAACTGAAATTGATTTTAAGTTCAATAATCCGATTGCAAAAGATGCCAAGAAAATTAATAACTGGGTTACTTTTTTCTTTGACATAATTGATGACTATGAGAAAAAAAATGGAGTAATGCCGGACAGAATTGAATTAGGGAGAACTTTATTTGATAAGTTAATCAAAAACAATGAATTCATTGAAGTTGCAAAAGCCTATTCCAATTCAATTGGATTATCTGCTGATGAAAAACAAGTTTATTTAGACTTGCTAGGACAAAGAATTTCTAAATTGAGAACTGCTCAAGACTTTAATGGCAGAGATATTGCAACTGACAATATGATTTATTTATCGAATGACAATGCCTTAGTTCCTGTATTTGCGGCACTTGAAGCGGTGAATGCAACAGGAAAGCCTTTTGTATTTGTTGGACAGGAAATACTGGATGAAACAGCTGCCAATAAAGAGACTGCAAGAGCTAAAATGTTCTGCAAATCAGCATTTGCTCCAGTAGTTGCTATTAAAGATTTTATTGTCAGATATGAAATTTCTAATGTGGACAGCATCGCCATTGTTCCTAATTCAAAATAGGAAGTGATTGATTATGCTGGAAAAGGTGGGAGGGACTTCTGAAAATGGAGCTGCTCCTGAACTTGATGAAAAGTTGTTAGAAAAAATATCCTATATTCCTAAAGTCGTATCTATTGAAGTTTGCAGATATTCCAAAAGGACGGCTCAAGAATTTATTGATTATATAAATAATCAGCTTGTCCCAGATTGTAAAATTTTTGTAACGATTTTTATAGGTGATGAGAAATATAAATTTTTGGATTCTGAAACAAAAAGAGTATTAAATGAGCTTTATGTGGCTTGGAAAATATATGAAAGCCTAGAGAAAGAAAAAATTTCAGAAGATAAGAGAGATACACTCTATAAGTTGCTGGAAAGTTTGAAAGGGAGTTCTGAAGATAGCAGCGGTTCAAGTCTTTTGAACGACAATAGATACGGACGGATTTATAGATTTTAGGAGCTGATGTGATGTTTGACATAGTATTAAAAAAATTTAAGGAAGAGCTGGAAAAAGATTATCCTGATTATGCGTTTTATATAACAGATGACTTGGAAGCCGAGGATTTTGTGATAAATTCAATAATTTGTGAAATAAACGGAATTACTGTGAAAAATGCTAAAGAATACAGTGCAATGCTAAATTTTTATATCATAAAGCCTAAAGTGCAAGATGACTTGGGGAACTTTATTTTACAGGCACTGGATATTCAAAAGAAAATACAAAATTTAGATGAGAACAGGAGAATATTCTTTTCTGAAAAAATGAATTTACAATTTGGAGAACTGAAATCGGTAGAAGCAAAAGAAACTTTGAGGATATGTCTTATAACTGGGACATTTGATACAAGTTTTCCAATAAAATATGCAATTGACAATATGAAGGAATATAGTCCAGCTAAGAATATATATTTAAGTAAAAGGAGTGATGAATAATGAACGGGAGTCCAAAATTTGTTTTGGAAATCGAAGAAAGAGCAGGAACTGCCATTGCCAGAAGTGAGCAAGGAGTCATAGGAGTAGTGCTGTTTGACAGTACAAAAGATGACAGGGATTACACTTTTAACAGCAGAGGGGATGTGCGACAGACAGACTGGAGTACTGAAAATTTTAACTTATTAAAAGATTTGGCATTTGTTGGAAGTCCTTATAAAGTTATTGTTAAAAGAGTAAAGGAAGATGAAAGGGAATCAATAAAAATAACAGATGTCTTGAGCGATTTGGAAAGCAGAGTTGACAGTATAGTTATACCAAGTGCAACAGAAAGCGAGACAGATAATTTAATAAGCTATGCTAAGAGCAGACATAACACAGAATTGGGGAAATTAGCACTGGATTTTGACCAGGCCCACTTTTTTGTATTTGTTGCTTCGGATAAAGTGCCGGACCATCACGCAGTGGTAAATTGCGGTATAACAGGAGCAACTGTGAACGGTCATACCTATAGCGATAAAGAATTTGCACTTGCTATTGCTAGTATGGAAGCGGGATGTCCTATTTCAAGAAGTATCACAAATATGAAAATGGGATTCTTGGAAAAATGTGATGTTCCGGCTGAACCAGGTAAAATAACTAAACAAGGAAAAATAGCGGTCAATGTGCAAAAAGATGACAGTGGAATCAGCTACTATGTGATTAATCGTGGAGTTACTTCATTTATAACGCCTGATACAACTAGACAGCGTAGATTCAGCAAGGTTAAAGTCGTAAGAAGTTTATTCACAATAATTGAGGATTTGAAAAAGTCTTGGAATGACTATAAAGGTGCAAGATTAAATGGCTATTTAAATAAAATGGCTTTTCTAAATGCAGTCAATGCCTATACTCAAAGTCTTATGAATCAAGGAATATTAGACCCTGATTATTCAAATTCTTTTGATATTGATGTAGAGCGCCACAAATTATATTTGATGACAGAAAAAGGTATATCGAAGGAAGAGGTGGATAAAATGAGTGAAGCTAAACTTCGTAGGATTAACACAGTTGATGTAGTTTATGCAAGATGTGATGAATTAATGCCGCTTGACTGTATGGAAGACTTTTTTGGAAAAGCTATAATTCAAAGTTAGGAAAGGAATGATAAGGAATGGATATATTTAAGGCAAATCAGGTAATCTCTGGCTCACATGGAACACTTATGATTGATGGGGAAGTATTTGCGGAAGTATCTGAAGTGAAAATAGAGACTAAAATAGAGAGAAAAGAAGTTTGGCTTCCTGGTGGGCAGAAAGGTGAAAAGATTGTCGGTGCTAGTGGGGAGGGCACTATTAAAAGATATAAGTTAAATTCAAACTGGTTTAAGAAATTTACAAAATTGGCTAAGGGGAATGAAGTGTATTTTGAATTATATTTCCAAGTTGACGACCCTGATGTTGCAGGTGCTGAAGCAATTAGAATTACTGACTGCTGGAATAAGGACGGGTTTTCTATAGAAGCTAAGCGTGGGGAAGAAATGGACGAAGAATTGAAAATTGGTTATCTTCCAATAAATCTTAAAGCTGTTGAGTTAATTTAGAAAGAAAGGAGTAAGTTATGGATTTAAAGGAATTATTGAAAAGGCGTGAAGAAGCGAATAAAATTCGTGAAGAAAAATCATTGGTAGAATTTACTTTAGAAAGCTATAAAGACACTGTCTTTAAATTAAAAGTTCCTGACTTTAAAGCCTTTATAGAGCTTTGCGGTAAAATTGGAATTACGGATTTTACTATTTCAAAAAAAGAAATAGAACGAATATTTGCCGAAAAAATTACAAAATCAAATGCTGTTATTTGCGATTATTTATTTGATACTTTCGTGGAACCTAATTTTACAGATTTGTCAGGGGAGCTGATGGTGGAATTAAAAGCACAAAGCAGAGCAGGGATTATTAAAAGTTTTTTTACTGACAACGAGATTATGGAAATATTAATTCTAGTTATAAATAAACAGACCGCTCTTTTTGAAAGCAGTAAAAATCCAAATGTTGTAGAATTAAAAAAAAAATAAGTCAAAATATTTTTGATTCTGAACTTAATGCAATTATTTACTATATGCAAAAAGGATGGACACCTGCTGATTTTAGCCAAATACATGATGGTTATATCTGGGATTATTACATAGCGGCTTATGAGATTTTACAGGAAAAAGAAAATGAGAGATTTTCCGAATACTCTAAAATGGGGGTGATGTTGTATGGCGGATAGTGGAAATGTCGTGGCTATGGAAGTCAAAGTTGACGGGATAGACGAAGCTATATCAAAATTCAGTTCACTTGCAAAAAGTTTCGGGGAATTGTCACAGGCGGCTGAAACAGGTTCAGCTAGTAATGAAAAATTAGGAGAAAGTTTATCAAAAGCGGCGGATAGTGCTAACTCTTCAGGAGAAAAAGTAAAAAAACTAGGGGATGACGCACAAAAGACCGCAACAGATACAGAAAAACTTTCCAGCAATTCTAAAAAGGCTTCCGATGATGTGAAAAAACTGGGGGACGAAGCGGGAAAAAGTGGAGAGCAAATCAAGAAAGTAAAACCTGCTGCCGAGGGAACAGGAAATTCACTGATGAAAGCCTTTGGCGGTAAAGTAGCTTCGCTTATAAGTGCGATAGGCGGAAAACTTAAATTTTTAATAGAACCTTTGAAAAAAATAGGAAGTCTTGGAAAAAAGGCTTTTTCTTTTTTGACTGGAAGTCTTGGTGGAAGTATAGGGAATTTTGCTACTAAATTAAAAAATATTGCGAAGGCATCGGCTGAAGCTGGTGCGAGTGGTGGCGGAGTAGGAGCGTTAGGTTCTGCATTAAGTGGAATTGCAGGACTTGCAACTGGTCCCGTTGGAGCAACTGTTGTTGCGATTGGTGCTCTTACTGCCGCAACAGCAGGTTTTGCTGTAAAAGCGGTACAAGCTTCAGGGAATTTTCAAAAAGGAATGAACATGGTTTACACGATGTTACCGAATGCTTCGCAGCAAACTAAAGATAAATTAAGCAAAGATGTATTGGATTTATCTCAAAAGTATGGACAAGCGGCTGATAATATTTCCGCTTCGATGTATCAGGCTTTATCCGCTGGGGTTGCGGCTAATGATGTTAAGGGATTTTTGGATGTAGCACAGCAAGCAACTATAGCATCTGGTCTGAATGATACAGCAATTGCTGTGGATGGTATAAGTTCGGTTGTAAACGCCTTTGGTGCTAAGAATATAAGTGCCAAAAAAGCAAGCGATTTAATGTTTACGGCGGTAAGAAAAGGTAAAACTACTTTTGGCGAAATGGCGAGCAGTATTGCTCAAGTTTCCCCTGTAGCAAGTAGCTTAGGAGTACAGTTTAGTGATTTGACTGCTGTAGTAGCAACTATGACGGCAAAAGGAACACCTACAAGTGAGACAATGACTCAGATGAAAGCTGCGTTTAGTGAATTTTCAAAAGGTTCGTCAAAGGCTTCTAAAGAATTTAAGACCGCAACAGGTAAATCGTTTAAAGATTTTATAGCACAAGGTGGAAATTTGCAAACTGCTATGCAAGCATTGGATCAGCATGCGCAAAAAAGTGGTAAGAATATTAATGAATTTTTTGGAAGTGTTGAAGCAGGGTCATTTGCCTTGTCGGTTACTGGAAAAAATGCTAAAGATTTTGCAGAAAATATGAAAGAAATGCAAAACTCTGATGGCGCAACTGAACAGGCATATAAGCAAATGGACCAAGGAATAGGACCTTCGATTAATCGGATGAAGGCTTCAATAGCAAAAGGAATGATAGAAGCAGGACAAGCGATAACTCCAATGGCGACACAAATGGTTCAAAGTTTTGAAGGAGCTCTTCCGGCAATAGGAACGGCTTTTTCGAGTATAGGTCAGTCCTTTATGCCGTTAATTAGCAGCTGGTCAGGTGTAATTAGTGGATTTTTCCAAACAATTCAAGCAAATGCAAGTCAATTTGGGGCATCTTTTCAAGGGCTTGGAAGTGTATTAACGGCGGTATTTTCTGGAATTGGGGCTGGAATATCGATACTAGGAAGTATTTTCAATGCTATTTTTGCTTTTATCATTAATCTTTTTGGAAGTTTTGCAAGTGCGGCGGGACTCGCTGGAGCACAAGGGCAAACTTTTTCTGCCACTATATCAAGCGCTTTTAGTACAATAGCTAGTGTAGTTGGAGGAGCTTTGCAGTTTATAATGCCTCTTTTAGTTGGTTTGGCACAAATAATTGGTGGTGTACTTGGATTTGCTATAAAAGGGATTATCAATACTTTCTTATTTTTTGGGAATGTTATTTCTAAAGTTGGTGGATTCTTTAAGAAGTTATTTGGAAAAGATGATGCACAAAAAGCTACTGAAGCAATAAATGAAGTCAAAAAGGGTATGGAGGACTTGAATAACGAAGCATCGAAACCCACTCAAAAACAAGTGGATATAAATGCACAAATTAATACCCAAATAGCACAAGCAGGGACTAACGCCCAGTCACCAGGGATGTCGTTTCAACAAGTTCAACAACCTCCAGTACCCGCACAACCCCAAACTGTAAAACTTGATCCGACAGCTAAAGTTTCAGTTGACCCTGCTTCGCTTGCAAATACCCAAATGAAAATAGACCCAAGCGCATTCAATGAAATGCAGATGAAAGTTGATCCTAGTTCATTTGCGAATACTCAAATGAAAATAGATCCTGCGGCTTTTAATAATTTGCAGCAAGCAGTAAAACAAGTGAGTGCAGATATAAAAGGAAATCCGCTTGATACGACTAGAAACAGTATTTTAGGAGAAATTAAAGGACAAATTAACGCCTTGAAAGGTGAAATTTCTGCTACTAAAAGTGCGATTGTTGGAAAATTAGGAGAAGTTGTAGGAGCGGTAAGGGCTATTAAAATTAATGTTAATGTTCCCGCAGCTCCTAGTGGAGATGCGATAGCGAATAAAATTGCAGCAAGTTTGCAGAAAGGATAGGTTATGGGACTACTGGATTATAAAATATTTATTAAATTTGACGAGAATGTTGATTATAAGGAGCTGGAATTTTTAGGAAATAAATCATTTAACACAATGGATTTTTTATCCCAAAAACTTGGTGACAACAATTTCATTGAAAAAGCGAAAGGAATGTTAGCTGGCGGTTTGAATGATTTAAAAGGAAAAGTTGACAGTATAGCAGGTGGAAATGCCTTGTTTTCACAAATAAATAGTAAGATATCAGAATTAAAAGAATTTTATCTTTTTCCAGTTCCGCCTAGTGAGATGAAATTTAAAAGTATCGGTGGATGGGAAAGTATAGATACCGTAAATGGCATATTAAAACTTAAAAATAAGAAGAAATTACAGTCTCTAGCTTTTAGTTCTTTTATTCCGGAACAAAAATATAAATTTGCGGCACACCATTTGCTTGACCCGTTTACAACATTCCTGTTATTTAAATCACTGGAAATATCTGATAAGCCGATACGGGTTATTTTAGTAGGGAAATTAGGGAAAGGGACTCTTAGTTCTATTTTAAATCCTGTTGACTTGAATTTTCTTGCAACTGTGAATAAATTTGAGTGCAGTTTTGACGCTATTGGAACACTAAATTTTGATATTGAATTTGAAGAGTTTCCAGAGTTTTCGGATATAGAAGAAGCTGAGGCGGCTGAAGAAAAATTATTTTACAAGGTAAGTGGTAAAGATGAAAATAATAGTAACTGATCCGGACAGTAAAAGATATGATTTGACAAGCATTGTAAAAGATAATATTCAGTTATCAAGCAGTATCGACAATATTACAGCACAAATGGAGTTTGAACTCGCTTACAATTATAGGGAAGATATGCCATATCATACAATTGATTTGGATAAGGGAGCTTATTTTGTGGAACTTTATGACAATATGGAAACTCTGATATTTCAAGGGATAATTCCTAAGATTAGTGTGAACAGCAAGGCTCCTAAATTTACAGCTTATGACCCCGCTTTTTATATTTCAAGAATATCTGAAATCTTTCAATTTGATAATTTAGAAGCGGACAAATGTGTAAAAAAGATGTTAAATGAATTTGATATGCCTGTTGGGACTATTGAACCCTGCAGCGTGAAAATTGATGAATATTATTACAAGGAAAGTATCGCCGATATTATTAAAAAAATAATAGAAACTATAAAAGAGGATTCCGAGGAAAATTGGTATTTTTATTTTGCAGATAATGCTTTTCATTTTGTTAAACGAAATAGCGACAAATATTTAGACGGTAAAATACAGCCCAAAGAATATAAAATTTCAATTGGTGATGGATTTGTAAATATTTTTAATTTTATAAAAGATCCTAATTATTCAGTAAGTTTTGAAAATATGAGAAATAGTGTCATTGTCGTAGATGGAGATGATGAAAAAATGAATAAAGTCGATACAGCGAGAGATGAAGAAAATATCAAAAAATATGGATTGCTACAATATATGGTTAAACAAGAGAAGAACAATCAAGATAAGTCAGCTAAAAAAGGTAGAGAAAAGACCAAAAACAATAAAACTGATAAAAAAGAGGACAAGAAAAATAATAAAAAAGCTGAAAAAACTAGGGTTAAAACTTCTAAACGAAATAAAGCAAGAGGTATGAAGTAATGGCTAAAAACACAAAAAGAAATAAAAAAAGTAGCAAAAGTTCTAGTAAAAAAGATAATAAAGCTAATAAGAAATCTGGTAAAAGTGCAAAAGATAGTAAAAAATCGAAAAAGAAGCAAAAAGAGAAAAAACCTATAAAAGCTGTAAATGTTTTAAAAGAAAAAAATAAACTTGAGAAAACATTTACTTTGACAGTTCCTGGAGTACCAGTTTTAAGAGCAGGAGATTTGGTTAAGATTCCTAAAAATAGTACCGGTATTGCTGGAATTTTTGAAGTTAAAAGTGTAAATCATAATTTTAGTCAAAAATACAGTTTTTACGGAATGGGGATATATTTTATGAGCTTAACTTTAAATTTAGTAGCAGAATTGGAAGAAAATGAAGGAGAAAGCGAGTGATTTTTATGGATAAAGAAATGTTGCAACCTGAAGAAGCAAAACATTCAGAACCTAATAAGGCATTTGATAATTTAGCTCGGATTTTAAGGAAAAATTTTGGCAATCCTGATTGGAATGGGCCTTTTTTGGGAAAAGTTGTAAAAGCACCTCCAAATTTAGAAGTTCAAATTGATGAAAGAATAATATTAAAGGCGGATAGAATTGTTGTAGCTTTTGAAAAAGTAGCAGGATATACCAGAGAATTTGAAGTTGAAGGCAATATTGAAATAGATGTGACTGATAGTGAGAATATGGATTCTGGCGGAAACACACATAATAAAATAGCAGCAAAAGGGACATATAAAGCTAGTGGAACAAATAAGTGGACTGATGAATTAAAAGTTGGAGATGAAGTTATCTTAAATGAATTTAAAAATCAGAAAAAGTTTTATTTGGTAGACAAGGCTTATTATTATAAGGCAGGTGGATAAGATGTTACCTAATTCAGCGATTACAGCTCTTGATATATATTCTAATACCAAGAATTTGGAATACGACAATTCTGAAGTTTATTTTGATTTGAAATGGGACTTTAAAAAAGGTGATTTTGTTTATGAAAAAGGAGCCCCGGTTCTTTTAACAACAAAAAAGGAAATTGTCAAACAATGGGTTATTAAATGTTTGATTGTTACTAAAAATGCTTGGAGAGTGTACTATAAGGATATATTTCCATTTGGTGTAGGAATTAACAAGTACAAAGGCATAAATCCCCTGTATCAAGATTATGCTCAAAGTGAGATTAAAAGAGAGATAATATCTGCATTGAAAGAACACGATTATATAAAATCAATTATAAATTATTATTCTGAATTTAAAGAAGATAAACTAAGTTTTGAGTTCGATATAGTATTAAAAGGCGGAGAAAAAGAAATGCTCAACATTTCTGAAACAGTTGAATTTAAAGATTTTTAATCGGAAGAAGGTGAAGAAATGGTAACTAGAAAAGATATAGATGTTTATGAAAATGACATAAACAGTTTAGTATCGGATATATTTAATGGTGAATTTATGATTAAATATAGCGATACCGCTGGAAGTTTTACGGCAGATATCGTGAGAGCGTTTTCCACAGAATTAATTGTGCAGCAGAAGTTATATGATGAAATGTCAAAAAATTACAGCGTCGATACAGCTGAAGGTATTTATCTTGATAGTATTTGTAAAGAAGACTATATTTTTAGGAAAAAGGCAAATGTAGCAACTGGAACGGTTAGAATTTATGGGGCAAGCGGTGCATTGATTCAAAAAGGAATGATAGTAGCAAGTAATAATTGCACATACACTATTACTGAATCGAAAATAGTGGCATACAAAGAAACTGGAACAGTTGGCTATAGCGATGTTAATGTTGTTGCAAATATCGCTGGAATAATTGGAAATTGTGGAATCGGGGAAATAAATAAATTCTCTGAAAGTTATGTCGGACTTGAAAAAGTAGAAAATCTTAATATTATTTCAGATGGAACAGATGAAGAGAATGACGCAGAATTACGCGAGAGAAGAAGAAAAATATTATCGGTCCCAAGTGTAAATTACAATACAAATATGATTAAAAAAATGCTACTAAATAAATTTAAGAATGTGAAGAAATTAAGAGTAATTCCAAGATGGAATGGTAAAGGGACAGCTAAAATTATTGGAATTGGCGAAGCTGGGATGAAATTAAAAGATGAAGAGCTGAACGATATAAAAACATATTTGGACAATGAAATTATAACAGACGCGGAATTTACGGTAAAAACTATCAAAGAGAAAAGTATAAGTCTTACATTTGAAGCTATATTAAACAAGGAATACAATGAGCAAAGTGCGATTGAACTTACAAAAAGTACTTTAAATCAAGTGTTTTTAGATAAATTATTTGAAGAGAACAGAATTTATTATGCGGAAGTAATTGATAAGTTGTTAGAAATAAAAGCATTTAAGAAAATTTCAAATATAGATATTAATAACACTAAAGAGGATATTTTGCTAGAAGATGAAGATTTAATAAGTGTTTTAAATATAACGCTAAAAACTTTAGATTAATTTTAGGAGGAAAAATGAGCGGATTCACATTAAATGCAAAGGCTAAAATATTGAATACACTGTTTGAAGGCAAAACATATTATGCTGGGCTTTTGACAGCAGTTACAATGGGAGAAAATGGAAAAGAAAATGCTACAGAGCTTGTTTCAGCTTCGTATGCAAGAAGGGCTATAAATTTTGGGTCAACAACATCGAATGAAACAAGTAACTTGGCTTCAGTAAAGTTTCCTGAAGCAAGGGAAGACTGGGGGCGTGTAATAGGAATTGGAATTTATGATTCAATAACTGGTGGAAATTTAATAAATTATGCTACTTTTGACGCAAGAGATGAAGTTATAATTTACGCTTTAATGCAATATGAAATAGCCAAAAATTTTTATGTGATTGGATTTAGAAACTAATGGCAAAAAATGTACACCAAAAGTCGGCCGAATATATTAAAGATAATTTTAGTGAAAATGAATTATCAAATTTCTATGTGAGGGATTTTGTAAATGATGGTAGAGATAAAGAGTTTGCTATGATTAAGAGTAATCCTAAAACAGCAAATTTTGTTAAACATACCAAAAAATTATCTGAAATGACAGCGTTAGAGCTATTGAATTATACAGTAAGTGATTTTTCATTCTTTGTCGGATTAGATGACTACGTAAATTTCAAGCAAAAGATTACTGAAAAGCAATTTCCGATACTCTTCGTATATGATGACGATTATGCGGATGTTATGTATAATCTTGCTAAAAATGATTACTATAACAGTATGATAAAATCGCTTCCAGGAATATTCAGAAATTCATCTCTCATTCAGGATATATTTCATTTTGCAGATGTCGAGCTAAAATCATTGGAATTTAAAATAGGAACTTTAATAAAAAACAGAAGATTTACAACGGCAAGAAGTGAAATTTTGGAAAAATTAGAGGAAAAATATGGATTAGTCTCAAGTAAAAATTTGGTAACAATATTTAAAATAAACAGAATTATAGCAAAAAGAATTTTAAGGCGATCGACCACTCTAAAGTATTTTGAAGATACAATGAAGCTGTATTTTATTTTCAATGATAGCGTAACAATAACAAACGATAAGAATAATTTCCAATATATAGTAAATTTCCATTCATCCATTGTAGATAAAGAATATTTGGAATACTGGCTAGAATTGATTTATGAAGTCATTCCAGTTTGGTATGATGTAAAAATTGTGTATTAGTCGAAAGGAGATAAAATGAAACAAGCGACATTAGATTTAATAAAAAACATAGATGAAAAGACTTTTATACCGGCAAATACTAAAAACGAACTTTTTGAGCTGTTTCAGTTAGACACAGTTGCTGATTTGAGAAAAGTATCAAGGAACTTTATGAAATTATATGAGATATTGGAACATCTTGATAGGCAAACTTCGAGCGCAACAACAGAAAAAGCTGGAATTGTTAAATTCGGCACAGAAACAGGAGACGTGATAGATGCAGAAACTTGGAAACAAGCAATAGGACAATCTTTAGGCGGATATGTAAGTAAAGTTGAAAGCAAAGAAGCTGGGAAATGGTATATAAATGATTTAACAGATGGGAAAATTTATAAATGTATACAGACTCATACAAGTACGAGTTTTGATATTACTAAATTTGTGGATATTACGAATGTTGGACTTTCAGACAAATTAGAAAATTTGTACGAAGGAAGAACAGGATTTACTAAAATTGGAAAAACGCTCATCCAGTGGGGATATGTTGAAAATCCTTCAAATAATGCAACTTTAAATTATCCTGTTCCCTTCAAAAATGGTACTTTGCCAATTGTCGCTATCGCGAATTGGGTAAATACAGATTTAATTGTCTTAACAACCCAAAACAACCAATACTGTAGTTTTAAAAGTTCTAAAGCGATTTCATTAAATTGGATTGCCGTAGGGATGGTTTGATATTTAGTTATTACATATATAAGTAACATTTATATACATTGCTCCAAAGGCATTATTTTCGCCTCGCCATACTACATTTCCGTTATTTTCTATGTGTATAGCTCCTGATTTTTGGGACTTTATAAATCCAACTGGCGCTGGAATAGTATGCGATGGTCTAAATTTAGCAGGTATATTAAATAAAATTGTCCCGTAATTTACGCCATTAAAAATTTCATTTGAATCGACCATTAAAATACAAATGTTTCCAATTTTATATATTACGCCAACTGTTAAAGCAGAATTTATAGAATAACTTTCAATTTTCAACAAATTTTCTAGTCTATAATATTAATAAAATATTATAGAGGAGATGGTAAAAGTGGAGTTGCAGGAAATCAAAGGAAGAAATACAGAAATTTACTGGGAGTATCTGAATAGCTGTATAGCAAAGAATGAGGCAACGAAGAATACGACTTACAAGACATATCTTAATAATATGAAACAGTTTGTTGAGTATTTGAAAGTGTATGAGAATAATCGTTATTTGTTGAGTAAAGATACATTGAAGTTTATTGTGGGTATTTTAGAGCGGTACATAAGATATTGCAGGGAAGTTAAAGGAAATAATGCGCGGACTATTAATAATAAGATAACGGCGATTAGCAGTTTTTACATCTGGGCAGTTAAACGAGATTTAATAGCAACACATCCTTTTAGAGATAAATTAGACCGTTTGAAAGTTACAGATGTAGAAAAAACGGAGAAATAGTTATTATTTGAGCAATAAAGAAATCATTGAAATTAATATCAAAATGCAGATGGACAAAAAATATGATTTGCAAGATAGGATCATATTTAACTTAATAATTGACACAGCTTGTAGAATATCGGCATTACAGTCGATTAAGATTGATAACATTGATTTAGAAAACGGAATAATATTTGGGATAATGGAAAAGGAACAAAAGATTGTAGAGTTTGTGATATTTGAAGAAACAACAAAACTAATAAGGGAGTGGTTGAGATGTAGAAATGACAGCGTTGAATACTTACTAGTGACTAAATACAGCGGAGTGTTTAAACAAATGAGCAAGTCAACGATAAGAGATAGAGTGCGAAAGATTGGAAAACTTGTAGGGATAGAAAATCTATATCCACACTCGTTAAGAAAAACATCAATAAACTTGATTGCAAAAACAGCTGGAATTGATCTAGCCAGTGAATTTGCAAATCATAGCGGAACAGATGTAACTAAAAAGCACTATGTTAAGAAAACAAGTGCGAGAGATAGAAAAAACAAACTGTTAGAAATTCGCAAAAAAGCAGGATATTAACAGTAAAAAGTAGAGAAATTTATGAATTTGCACGAAATTTAAAAATACGAATACTGATTTTTAAAGACTTTGAGGTAATTCTAGTTTATACTTACATACATTTTTTATTAAATTACTAAAATCTAAAATGTACACAAAGTCAATAAAATTGTTAAATATTTTCCAAAATTCTGAACAAATTCATAAGTTAGCACAGAATTAAATTTGAAAGGAGAAATAAAAAAATGGAAGGATTCAGAGTATATTTATACGATAAAAATGGGAATATAATAGGAATATTTTTAGCCCCATCTCAAAAAAAATTTGAAGCCGATAAATTGAAATATTGTAGTGAATATAGAGAAGGGGAAAATTTTATATCCTACACAGAAATTAAAAATCCAATTATTGAAAATGGAAAAATTAGAGAAATGAATATTTCAGAACAAGTTCAAGCGGGAATATTAATTTTATCAGACGGACAATATTTAGAGGATGAAGAAATTAAAACTGTTATAAAGCCGAACGACTGGAGTATCTGGGATAAAAATAGCAACACTTGGAAAGTTGATAATGATTTGTTAAATAAAAAATTAAAAGAGTTAAGGGAAAAAGCATTGAAAGACTTAGCAGAAGCTAAATCAAACTTTTTGAATCAGCCGCTTGGAATTGAAAAAGATAGCAAAAAATACACATTTGAGAATAACGAAAGAAATAGAAATTGCTTATCTCTTAAAATGTCGCTAATGTGGACTTTGGAACAAGATAAAATTGAAAAAGTGAAAGTGCAAAATGAAAAAGGATTAGTTGAATTTATCGAATTGAATCGAGCTGAATTAAAAGTTTTGGCTAAAAAGATTCAGGACATCCTAGAAATTGCTGACATGGCAGAGCAAATGGCAGTAGTTGGAATCAGCAGATACACTATTGAACAAATGTTAGAGTTAAATGTAAAAGATTTTTTTTCAAAATTAGAAAAGGAAGTGATTTATGAATGAATATAGAAAAATTGATATGCATAGAAATAGAACTGGACGGTAAGAAATATAAAGTTGTTGGAGTGAAATTTGAAGAAGACAACATAATATTGAATGTTGAAGAAATAAAAGGAAGTGATGTAGATGGACAGATTTGAGAAAATATTTGATTATTTATTGAAAGTCGAAGGTGGATATACTGATAACAAGCATGATAAAGGCGGAAAAACAAAATACGGAATAATCGAAGAAGAAGCAAGAGAATTTGGATATAAGGGAGATATGCAAGATTTAACAATGGATTTCGCAAAAAATATATATCTAAAAAAATATTACTTAGGAAACAAGATGGATAAAGTTGCAAATGATAAAGTGGCATTATCTATATGCGACTGGGCTGTGAA
>ERZ773062.395-NODE-395-length-24484-cov-9.571779_pt1 | contig 24484 bp, 23 predicted proteins | sample MGYA00580626_ERZ773062 | MGnify/ENA primary metagenome ERZ773062 (study PRJEB29015, sample SAMEA2738003) | human oral metagenome | biome: human oral; feature: human-associated habitat; material: dental | place: China | collected 2058 ... | reverse complement strand
TGCCGCCCGGACTATATTCTAAGTTGCTCATGTGGCGGTAGAAGCGAATCGCTGCCTCGGTCGGGTTTGGCTCGTTGAAGCTTAGCCCCATCGCGATGCGCATGTTCGTGAACTGCGGTACCTCAAGCGGCGAGCCGTCGTTTTTACGCAGTGCATAGCGGTTTTTGTTCGTGATGACGCCGAGATACTTGCTCAAGCGGTCGCGTGTTGGATCAAGCGCTGCTGCCAATACGCTTAAATCAAACACGTTTGCATCCGCCATACGTATATCAAGCAACCCGTCTTTTACCGCTTGCTTGATATATTTTGGAAACTCGCGTGCATGCAGCGCCTTTAGCTCATCGTCTGTTTCGTAGTCGCCGAGCAGTGTTTTGTACATTGTTTTTAGTAGCAGCCGCGCCGCAATTGTATCAAAGTCTGGATCGTCTTTAACGTTTTGCAGCGCCGTCTGGATTACCGCTTCATTCAATTGCTCTGTCGTCATGCCGTCAAAAAGCGTCAGCCGCAATTCGCTCGCAACTTGCACAACTTTCGAGATTTGATCCGGCAAACCCTCGCTCGCTTTCATAAGTGCGAGATTGATCTTGTTCGCGTCAAACGGTTCTTTGCTGCCGTCGCGCTTAATGATTGTAATATCGCTCATATTCCCCCGTTTATTATTGATGCCTATTAGAGCGCAAAAAACTAACCCCGCCTTTATTCTGGCAGAATAAGCCGTCGTACTAATTATTTGCGCACGTGTTTATTTGCTCGACTGCTATATATGTAGCGTCTGTTTATAAACTATAGACACTATATATGGATATTGCAAGCATTTTGCTTATGTATTTTTTACCACGCAAACTAACGTACCGCCCTGCGGCATGCTTCATATAGCCTGTCGTTTGGAATGAAATTATCGGTATAAAGCGTGCCGCCAAGCGGCTGCAGCGGAGACATTGCTGCAGGCATCGTCCGCGGTTTTTTGCTGTACGCGATAACATAATTGCCGCGCGATAAATCACGGTGCTGCGCTGCGTACCGCGCATACGGCCAGGTACGACGGTACACCGCATCAAACGCCGCAAATAACTCGCGGCACGGTGTATTATTCAGCCCGGCAATAAGATTTGCCACCACAAGTCCATCTTCGCGTACGATTCGCGCCAATTCGTTGCCATACTCTGCCGTCAATAGCGAGTACGGAATTTCACCGCCGTTATAAACGTCAATCAATACGACGTCATAGCGTTGGTCTGTGCGTTGAATATACGTGCGCGCGTCATTAAAAATCAGCTTTACGTTTGGTAGCGGCTGGTAGCCGAAATACTGCCGCGATATATTTTCCAAACCCGGGTCAATTTCTACCACGTCAATCTGCGTGTTTGGCAATTGCCGCGCCATATACTCTGCCATTGTAAATGCGCCGCCGCCAAGCAGCAGCACCGTGCGCGGTTTAGCGGCGATTGTCGTTTCAACCATACGCCGCGTATACCAAAACGGCAAGTCCTTTGCGCCATCAAGATATACGCCAGACTGCACGCCGGTCGGCCCAGTCACGAGACCGCGGATTTGCCTGCCGTTATTCGTGTAATTAACGATGGAATAATGCGCGCTTGGAGTTTCTACCGACACGTCGCCGCGCTTCGGCGCGCACAATCCGCTCAATGCTGCGATAATTACCACTCCGACCATCAGCGCCCGCAGCCGCCACTGCCACCGCGGCATAAACAACCAGCTCGTCGCTAACAAGATGCCTGCTACCAGTGCCAACGTCTCGTTTAGTCCGATCGCGCCGAGCAGCACAAACCCAGTGACAAACGTTCCGGCGATACCGCCCACCGCATCAAGCGCACTCAAATTTGCCACCGACCGTCCCGCCGTATTGAGCGATGATACATTCAACTTCGCTAAGTAGGGTGATGCCGCGCCAAGCACGAAACTTGCCGGCGCGAACAACACCAATGCTGCAACAACCGCTTGTATACGCGGCTCGTCTAAGGCCGTCGTCAGCCAGCGCAGCACATCGTTTGCACTCAACATCGTCGCCACCACCAGCGCTGCAGCAATTATCAGCAGCAGTCCAACGTCCTGCGGCGCATGCCGATAGTCCGCGACACGCCCGCCCAGCCAGCAGCCTGCACTCAGTGCAATGATAATCACGCCGATCACGCCCGTCCATACGTATGTCGAACTACCAACTGACGGCGCAAGCAGCCGCGCCGCCACTAACTCGTACGCCATTAGCGCAAAGCCGCCGACGCACGCTGCCGCACCTAGCCTCCACGATGACTTCATGTCTTCTATCATATCGCATTTCGTTCGTCTATTGCTACGGATAGCTGCCGCATATTACAATGGGCGTATGAGCAATGCAATTGTAACAGTTGACCACTTCCAGATGAAATTCGGCGACATTGAAGTAATAAAAGATCTGAGTTTTACGGTGAAACGCGGCGAAACATTCGGGTTTCTCGGCAGTAACGGGTCGGGTAAAACGACGACAATCCGCGCATTACTTGGTATCTATGCGCCGACAGGAGGTACACTGTTAGTAAACGGCAAGCCATACAGCGTGTCGGGCGGTGTAAAGCTCGGTTATCTGCCAGAAGAGCGTGGGCTGTATAAAAAAGAAACCGTCATTGACACAATGGTGTACTTTGGCCGGCTGAAAGGATTCAGCAAAAACGAAGCGCGAGCACGCTCAATGGCATTTTTGCAGCGCGTAAATCTAGCGGACAAAGCGACGACCCGCCTTGATAAATTATCAGGCGGCCAACAACAAAAAGTACAGCTTGGTATTACCATTATGAACGACCCGGAGCTGCTAATTTTAGACGAACCGACGAAAGGTTTTGACCCGGTAAATCGCCGATTGCTCATGGAAATTATTGAGGAGCACCAAGCCAAAGGCGCGACCGTTATCATGATCACGCACCAAATGGAAGAGGTCGAACGCTTGTGCGACCGCGTTATTCTGCTGAAAGACGGCGTAGCGCGCGCTTACGGAACGGTCGCGGCAATACGCAAACAGTTTGGCGGCAAGTCGCTTGACGATATTTTCTTGAGCGTATACGGCAACGAAAATGATCAAGAACAGGAGGCGCGCCATGCATAATTTATCGACCGTTATTACCTTTGAAGTTATTCGCGTACTCAAAAAGAAATCGTTTTGGGCGATGGTGTTCGGTTTCCCGATTATGATCGGTGCGGTATTCGGCATCGTGTTTTTGTCGAACAAAGCCACGCAAGATGCTGCCGATAAGCTAAAAGAGCAGCCATTTAGTATTGCTATCACTGACGATTCGCATTTACTGAGCCCGCAGATAGCAAGCACATTTCATGCCAAAATGACAACTAAAGAGGCTGGTGTCGCCGCAGTCAAAAATGGTACAGTCGACGCCTATTTTTACTACCCCGCTGATGTGAGTGCTCACCATATAGAAGTCTACGGTAAGAATGTCGGCTTATTTGAGAACGGACGATACAGTTCGGTAGCGCTAGCACTACTTAGCCAGTCAGTGCAAAACACCGTATCGCCACAGATTCGCACTGTTTTACAAAATGCAGCAGCTAGCGACACAACTATTTACCGCGACGGGCGTGCTTACGACCCATTCAAAGAGATGATTCTACCAGGCGTGTTCCTTGTGCTGTTTTATGTGCTAATGTCATTCTTTGCCGGACAAGCGCTTACTAGTACGACCGAGGAAAAAGAGAACCGCGTGATTGAGATGATTCTCACAACGATTGAAGCGCGCACGCTAATCATCGGCAAAATCATTTCGCTCATTATTCTCATGCTGATCCAGGGTGTTCTCGTAGCGGCGCCCGTGCTAATCGGCTATCTGCTGTTCCGCAATCAGCTCAATCTACCGAATATTGATTTGTCGGGTTTGCCCGTCGACTGGGCGCGGATTGGAGTCGCTGCGGTAATTTTTGCTCTCAGTTTTGCATTTTTCACCGGCGTACTCGTACTAATTGGCGCCACTATGCCGACCGCACGCGAGGCAAATCAATTTATGGGATTCGTGATGATCGCACTATATGGACCACTCTATGCCGTATCGCTGTTTATCTCAATGCCAGATGCACCGATCGTACGATTTTTGAGTCTTTTTCCGCTAACCTCGCCGATTCCCTTGCTCATGCGTAATGCTGCCGGCAACCTACAGCCATGGGAAATTGCTGCAGGCGCGCTCATTTTACTTACCTCATCAATATTTGTACTAATACTCGCCGTACGCGTATTCCGCTTCGGTGCACTTGAGTATAGCCGCAAGGTATCGCTCAAAGAGATGTTCGCGCGACGGTAACGCTAACTAGGTATCTTTGTCTCTACTGTTATGTGTATCTGCGAGAAGACGTCGGCTACTGCTTCTGGTGTAAGCAGCTCGGCAATTGTGTTTCGCGATGCAATAACCCCCGCATAACGATAGTACTCTATTGGGAGAGTATTCCATGTTTGTGTTGTTATAAACCCGTTAGCATATGTCCGCAGCTGATTTGGGTGCTCGGAGAGTTTCTCGCTCGTAAGCTTAATAGCTTCTTCAATCTGCCGCTTCGTAGAAGCAGAGCTTAGCTCCATTCTTGACTCATGTATAACTGAACCGCGCGCAATTAAAGAACCTGGCTCACGAGCTATCCAGCTGCTTGCGACTTCGTATGTACCTTTAGCAAACAGGGTTTCATTGATGGTGTCGTATAAAATCGGTGTTGAACGCAACAAAGTTGCAAGTTGCTCAATGCAATTATATTCCATCTCAACCAAAACATTAATTATAAGGTTCGGAGTCTTTTTCTTGAGTGTTACAATTGGTCGTTTTGTCGTTGTTTCTACAGGACTCTCATCGTGTAGTATATTAGTGTTCTCAAGTGACTGGAATGGTAGAAAATTAAAACGTTGCAATTCAGTCGTCACTGCATTGATTGATGCAACACTCAAGTCAGCACCCTCTTCTGCAGCAATCCGCTCTAATTCATTGTTGACATGTACAAAATCTATTCTCGAGTCTGACTGTATGAATTCAGTAAATAAATTTTCTACTTGCTTATCATAAAATCCATACTCCAAAAACAAAACAGTATCAAACGTTTCGCCATTCAACCAACCGAACAAATAGCGCGAAAACCCTTGTGTTTCTATAAAATCCTTAAATGAGGCAATCAGCAAATGCTCATAAAGATGCGCAATCGTTTGGTCTTGCACTTCACAGTAGTATAAACCCGTATGCAGCGTCATGAGATTCCTCGTGGATTGTGAGCCAGTTTAAAGACATGGCTCAGATTGCTGTATCAGCGGTAGCCACCGCCGCGATGGTTCGTCCCGTGGTTCTTGTTGGTCTGACGCTTTGCGCCACGACCACCCTGATCTTTCACCGAACCGTAGTTGTTAGCGAGCGGCTTAGCTGCTCGACCTCCTCGTCGGTTGCTCCCCGTATAAGTTGTCGGAAAGTACCTCTTCTGACACTTTCGGCAACTACACATAGAGCTAGGGTGAAACATATTGCGACGACTCATACTAACTTCCCTTCTTTGAGGTCGCTGATATGCGCACCTAATGGCTAGGTACTGTGTGATTATAAACCTTTTATTACAAATAAAGCAATAGTCACTATGAAAATTACGCGAGCAAGCCTCGCGTAATTTTCATGGCGGAGAGGGAGGGATTCGAACCCTCGATGAGTTGCCCCATACCGCTTTTCGAGAGCGGCCAGTTCAACCACTCCTGCACCTCTCCATGTTGCCTACGTATTATACCAGATGCACGGTGTATAATATAGTTATGGAAGATTCGATTTTTACTAAAATTATCAAAGGCGAACTGCCTTGCCACAAAATCTACGAAGACGACAGAGTGATTGCATTTCTTGACATTCATCCGCAAGTTGAGGGACATACGCTCGTTATTCCAAAAAAACAAGTTGATAGCTTGTGGGACTTAGACGACGACACGTACGCTCACCTCTGGAACGTTGCAAAGCGTCTTGCGAAACACATTGAACGCCTCAAGATTCGCCCGCGCGTTGCCTCGGTCGTGATGGGGTATGGCGTGCCGCATGCGCACATCCATCTAATTCCGATCGGCAGCGAAGCGGAATTAAAGCAGCCGCAGGACACAGAGTCGCCAGTTGATCATGACGCGCTTGCGGCTATGGCAGAAAAACTGCGAATTAATGCTTAAAATCATCGCTATCGGTAAAAAACATGAATCCTGGGCTGCTGTCGGCATAGAGCGTTATCAAAAACGCCTGCAGCGCCCATGGAATATTACGTGGGAGTTATTGCCGCACAGTCCGCTTGATGGCAATAAGGCTCGCCGCGATGAATCTGAACGTATATTGTCTCATTGCCGAGCAGATGATTTCGTTATCGTCCTTGATGAACGCGGGAAACCGCTCGATTCCCCCGCCCTGTCGCGATCGCTTGATCAAGCGTTCACAAGCAACCGCACACCCACCTTTGTTATCGGCGGCGCATATGGCGTTACCGATGCATTGCGTGCTCGTGCTAATCTAGTATGGTCGCTCAGCCCGCTCATATTTCCTCACCAATTGGTGCGGCTGATCCTTGTCGAGCAACTATATCGCGCACAAGAAATCGCCCGAGGCGGAAAATATCACCACGAATAGTTCTCTAGATTTTTATAATTACTCTCATTCGCTAAATTAGCAGAGATTTCTGGCTCGCTCAGTATCTCCGTCATGATCTCATAAGCAACCGCTAAAAGTTTCCGCATATATTATAAGAAAAGTAGTCAGTTTTAACGCATGACCAGGTGTATAGCAGACCACCAGCGCGTGCGACTATATCTGTGGGCTTTTTGCCGAGTAGTTGTTAATATACAAAGGGATACTTAAGTCGCTCGTACCACTGTATATTGTATTTAACAAGAGTTTATTGCTAATTTAAAGTGCCCCATCAAAGAAACTGATGGGGCACTTTGACGCGGACACTCTGCGACAAGTCAACAAGAAGCCAATAAGTCCTGTAGACTAGTTGCGTGTCTCCACGATGATCTGAGGACCGCCGGGAATGTCGTGCCAGAGCCACGCTCCGGCAGGGCAACGAACCACAGCGACCTGACCCCGGTTAACCCACGGACTGTACTGTGTGAAACCGTAGCCAAGAGTAAGGATTGATTTGCAGGGGATTCCAGCACGGAACTGACCAGTCCCGTAGCTACATTCTGCACGAGCGACACCATCGCTCGCCCAGCCCGACATGCAGTGGGACGGAGCTGCATGAGCAACTCCGGACATGATTGGGATCATGCCGATAGAGCTGACCCCAATAGCCAGAACCAGAGCGATAAGACGCTTGATCTTCTTCGTAGGCACAATTGATCTTTCCGTGGAGAATATGCCGTGTCAAAGCTCTTTGCGGAACAATAACACGTCTGAGATGTAAGTCTCAGGTGTCACGTTTTGCTCAACGCAACATCTTTAGATACGAAGCTTAAAGAATATTTTCAAGCTTTTCATATGTTATAGATCCCAGAATTGACTAAAGTTATCTACTAAAGTATGCGGGCATAAAATGCTAATTTAAGTTTCTCCTTGATTGCATAGGGTATTGTGGAGGCTGCTAGCTACTCAACGCGCACGCCTTCTTTCGTTATCCGAGCTAAAATAGGTATCGTGATAAGTGATAAACTGACACACAAGAGATTGGCGGCAAATAACGCAACCCAGAAGTGGGCGCCGGGAAATGTAAAAGTGAGCTGGTTGTTGTGGAATGCGTCTATCGTCGATAACAGGAAATAACATGAGAAAATACCAAGTGAAACCGCTACAACCGATAACATTGTGAGCGGCATGGCGATTTCTGCCGCTAACGAACAGATTAAATTTGATAAGTTTGCGCCGAGGATACGAAGCTGAATGAAGGTTCTTTTGCGTTCATAAATGTTGCCTACGACGCTGACAAATATACTTAGTCCGCCAGTGGCGATGACAACGGCGAGTATGGCTACAATCAGTTTGCTTAGGCTCTTGATTTGTGCAGCTGGATTCATTGTATCGAAGCGACTATACCCAACGGTAACGACAGCCCCAGTTTTGCGTTGATAAGAGCTTGCTATATTCTCGGCTAACTCAATTATCTGGGCGTATGCGGCTTGATTCTTTGCAATGATAACGTAACTACTCGTGGAAATTTCTCCGTTAACAGTATTAGCATTAACGATTCGCGTTTGCGCGCGCATCGCACCTGAACTATCTACAGTGATTTGTTGTACGGTAATGATTGGTTTTCCGGAAAAGCTATCGGGACACAGCATCTGAGCGCGTCGCTGTAATTGCTGGCACGAATCGTAGTAGTTTCCCTGCAGAGTGTTCTCTTCATCTCCTTTTGCTTGAAAATACTTTTGAATATACGTTTGAGTCGCTAAATCTGCGAGTGCGGTATTATTTTCTAATTTGCTGACAAGTGCTTCGTCAATCTCTTTTGAAGACTCGGTAATTTTTATCTGCAAGGGACGTTGTAATGTATCAATAGGCAACAAGCTGACAATAGGTACTGTTTCACTTCGTTTCTCGCCTGAATGTTGCACTATTGCGAGAAGCGTCACAAGCAACGACCCGACGAAAAGAGCAATAGCAATTCCGCTGACGCTACGAAATGTATTTCTTGATGTCAGTCGTAGCCTATATGTGGCCAGTATGCCGCTTGCCCGCTGTGAAATTTTTTCCATAGCAAAAGATAATAAGTAGGTTAGATAAGGACCGCACATTACTATGCCTATGATAATTAGCAGTAAAAGCGAAGCGATGATGATACTCCCAGTTGCTGCGTTGTCTGCATACCAGGACTTGCCGTATCCAGACAGAAGGTAGAGACCGCCAATTCCTGCTATGAGCGGAATCGCTGAGAGCATTGAAGGATGTTTTTCCACGCCATTACTTCGCGACACTATGAGCGGCGACAATTTTATTCGCCGCACAACTTGGAGATTTGATAAGAGAATGCATACCGCTATTAAAACTCCGATAATACCGTAAATAGGCCGAGGGAGACCTAGATCGCTCATCCAGAACGCGCTTCCATTCAAAGATATCTGAGATAATATAGGTATTCCAAATTGCGTAAATAACAGTAGGCCTAGCGCAGTACCGACTAGACCTAGCGGCAAAGCTTCTATGGTGATTATTAATCCTATTTGATGCGTCGTTGCACCCACGAGGCTGAGTGTCGCATATCTCCTTTCGCGCTGGGTTATATTGATGCGAGCTACTTCGGTAACGAGGACGAGAACAGGTGTAATGAGTATTACTCCGATTGCTATGATAATCGTATAGAATAGCTGGTTTTGTGAATTGTTTTTCATTTTTTGGTTGGCTCGAATTTTTTCAATGTCGCTTGCGCTAATAGCACCTAATCGTGCTTGCGGATTTTTCAGCGCAGCATCAGGGATGCGAAATAGTAGCATAAGAGAATCTGGCGATGGCGCAAGCGACTCTGGAAATTTACTTTTAATAGTGAGTTCCTGATATCGCTCTTTTAGGAGTTGATGTTCATCAATAAGCCTCTTAAGTGCTGGAGTCACCCATATCTCGTTATCTGTAGGTATTTTGTTAAATCCTACTGGTAATTTATTGGTCTGGTGAGCTGTTCGTACGCCAATTTCTTTGATTGAAAGTGTACGAAACCTTGTGTCATATGAAGAGATGTATGTCAAGTCATGCGATCTTGCTTGTTCTGTTGTTGGTTTCGATCCGGTGGCTAACAGTGCCGAGAGAAAATCGTCCTTTTCCTGGCGTAATAGCCATCCTTGCCCTAGGGAGACTACGGTCGTGAGAACGAGAGTTGCTAGAATAACTGATAGTATCGTGGTGATAACACGAAATTTTGATTGTCTGTTTGATAGCCTTAATAAAACTAAAAGATTGTTCATGGTGAAATACGTGTTACACCCGATTCTATCAAGCCGTCTTTTAATAGTATATGCCTATCTGCATAGACTGCTACTTCTTCTGAGTGCGTGACAATAATAACAGTCTTACGATATTTGCTTGCTAACCAGACGAATAGCTCCATCACCTTTTTTGCATTTACTGAATCCAAAGATCCTGTTGGTTCGTCTGCGAAAATTACTTCAGGATTTATCGCCATAGCTCGCGCAATTGCTGTTCGCTGCATCTCTCCGCCAGAGATCGTGTGCGGCAAAGCAGAAATGACGTTCTGAATACCGACGAGAGAAGCCCATTCGTCCGCGGTCTTATACGCTTGCTTTTTTCTTACGCCTCGCAGCAACAGCGGCAGGGCGATATTGTCGCGGACCGGAAGTTCGGGAATTAGTTCGCCGAATTGAAAAATAAAACCAAAACTTGTCTTGCGTAATGCAATAAGACTGTTTGTGCTATAATGTGCAAGATTCTTGCCGTTGAAAAATACCTCACCTTTGTCAGCTGTAAGGATTCCCGTCATACAATACAGCAATGTTGATTTTCCCGAGCCACTTGGTCCCATTACAGATAAAATATCCCCTGCGCGCACATCAAGATCAATTCCCCGAAGAACCTCTCTAGGGCCAAAGTTTTTATGAAGTCCACGAACTTTGATGACAGAACACGAAGCTGTAGCTATTTTATTTGATTGCATAATGCTTAGGTAAAATTATATCATGTTCAACTAAAGCACACTTTTCTTTACTATTTCGTGCTGCTTAACGGCGCTGTTTTACCTGGTAAATTTAAGTTAAACAAACCAATATCATTTCTAGCAATAAAACTTATATGGGCTATATTATTGACTTTTAATAAAGTTTATGCTAAATTAAGTAGTACGATACTACTAAACACAAACAATAGACAATGACATATTTTGACTACCTAGCCCGAATATTCATCGCCACACTGAGCCTGTGTATCACTAGCGGTGTTGCAGTGCACGACAGCCATGTTGAGCACGTGATTGAAACGGCGAAGCAGGCAAAGATAAGCAAGCTAACCTCGCTGGATGTGAAAGCGATTAGCGAAGCGCGTACGCCGCATACGCATTCCGACCACGATGCGAGCAGTTCAATGTTGTCGCATAGCTTTACATACCAGTCGCCGAGCATCGCGCCGGATCGCCGCCATCACCACAAGCGCATTCTCGCCGTTCTTGAAGAAGGCGGACGCCACGCGTTTGACAATGCTAATTTGCCAATCCTTGACTAGCTGCGCGCAATAATTTGCAACTCAGTTTGCAAGCGCTTCACAAGCGCCCGCTCTTCCGCCAATTGGCGGCGCGATTCTTCCACTAGATGAGCCGGCGCTTTCGCTGTGTAGTTTTCATTTGCCAAGCGCGCTTCAAGCGTTTTTACCTGTTGGCGCACGTTCGCTAAACGCTTTTCGAGATTTGTTTGATGCTCGTACAGCGTGTTGTCGTCTAGGTCAAGCCAGGCGTCGCGTCCGCTTGCTGCTAAACGCAATCCCCTCGCCTGGTCAACATGCTCAACTGATTTCACGCGCGCAAGCTTTTGAATCAACTCAGCATTATCCGCTACGAGCGAATCGTCCATATACAGCATGCCGTACCGCTTATTGCCCGGCAGCTCGCTCATTACATAGCGGGCTTCGCTTACTAAATTTTTCAGCCGGCCAAACTGCCCAGCGGCGATATCATCGTATTTGGCAGGCTTTATCCACGCTTCGCCCGCCAGGATCGTATCATGCCATGGCAATGCTTGCCAAATTGTCTCAGTCACAAATGGCGCAAATGGGTGCGATAAGCGCAAAATAGCGTCAAGAACATACGCGTTCATGTTGATATTCTGCTCAACTTTGCTTACTTCAACGAACCAATCGGCGACATCATCCCATACAACATGGTAAATCGTTTCAGCGGCTTCAGCAAAATGATAGCTTTCGAGTTGTTTTTCAACCTGCTGCTGCGCCTCATTAAGTTGGCTTAAAATCCAATGATCTGCCAGCGACTGCGGAATCGGCTCAGCCGCGGGCGTTTCGTCCGCAACAGATGCTTCAATGTAGCGTGCAATGTTCCATAGCTTATTGCAGAAATTACGCGCCGCGACAACTTTACCAGTATTAAAGGCTTGCGGCTGCGCAGCGCTACGACTCGAAATCACACCCATACGCAACGCGTCAGAGCCATACTCTGATACGTATTCCATCGGGTTGATGACATTGCCTTTGCTTTTACTCATCTTCACGCCCTTTTCATCAAGTACAAGCCCGTGCAAGTACACGTGACGGAACGGTACCTTATCGGTGCGATACAGACCCATCATAATCATGCGCGCCACCCAAACAAACAAAATATCACCAGCCGTCTCCATGACCGCCGTTGGATAAAAGCGGCTTAAATCGCCTTTTGCTAGATAGTCGGTGGTGATGTACGGCCATTGGTTACTGCTAAACCACGTATCAAGCGTATCCTCTTCGCGACGATATGTTGTATCATCTACAACAATCTGCTTTTGGTCAACACGGCGATCAAAGTGCCAATCATCTAAATTATCCTGCGACTGGAACATTGGGATTGGAATTCCCCACGGAATTTGGCGGCTAATGTTCCAATCCTTAATGTCTTTCAGATAATTAATGACGATTGCGCCTTTATTTTCCGGCGTAAAGGCAACATCGCCGTTTTGGATTGCTGCAATCGCCCGATCAGCCAACCCGCGCATTTTCACGAACCACTGCTCTTTGACGAGCGGTTCAATCACTGTGCCACACTTATAGCAGTGCCCAACTTGGTGCTCAATATTCTCTTCACCGCGCCGCAGCTCGTCAATATCAAGCGCTGTTAGCACGCGTTTACGCGCCTCTTCAACGGTTAGTCCTTTAAACTGCGCCGGTACGTTTACCATGGTGCCGTCAAAATTGATTACTTGCACTGTCTTGAGATTATGGCGCTGCCCGATTTCAAAGTCGTTCGGGTCGTGCGCCGGCGTGATTTTCACTGCACCCGTTCCGTAGGTACGGTCAACATACTCGTCGGCGATAATCGGAATTTCGCGATGGACGATTGGCAACTGTACTTTGCTGCCAATTAGATCTTTATAGCGCTCATCATCCGGATGAACCGCCACTGCCACATCGCCTAATAATGTTTCGGGGCGTGTTGTCGCGATGATAATCTCCCCTACCCTGTCAATGAGCGGATAAGCAATTTTCCAAAGCTTGCTCTTTTCGTTTTTATAGACAACTTCGTAATCTGAAAAACTCGTCTGGTGTTTAGTGCAATAATTCACAATGCGCTCGCCGCGATAGATAAGTCCATCGCGCCACATCGCTTCAAACGTGTCGTATACCGTATCAATCACCTTCTCATCCAGCGTAAACACTAGATGATCCCAGTCGGCGCTCACGCCAATTGCGCGCAGCTGCAACTCCATGTCGCCGCGCCGCGCCGCCACAAAATCCCATACTTGAGCGTACAAATCTTCGCGGTCGAAATTAAACCGCGTTTTTCCTTGCTTTTCGAGCTCGCGCTCATATACAACCCACGTTTCAAAGCCTGCATGGTCTGCTCCGGGAATATACACAGCATCATAGCCGCGCATTCGGTGATACCGTATTAAAATATCTTGGATCGCCGACCCGAGCGCATGTCCAACGTGCAAATTGCCATTTGCGTTTGGCGGCGGCATGACGATTGCGTACGGCTCGCCCTCGCCTTTTGGTGCGAAAACACCTGATTTTTCCCACATCGCATAGATTGTTGGTTCGTAGTCATTCGGTGTATAAGCTTTTGCTAAATTCATATCGGCTCTTCTTATTCATTAGGTTATTCACGTGAAAACTAAAAATCAAAAAGATAACCCAGGAATCGCTCAGCATAAGCGCCCTCACCTCTGTTATCCTTGCACCTTTTATTTTCTCACGTGTTTGTATTCCTTTTCATTATACCATAACTCCGTGTATACTGAGTGTATGTTACAAGGGAATGAATGCGCCGAATCAACGGTGTGGAACGAAGTGATATACGATTTAGGTGGGCATCCGCTTCAGCTATGGGGGTGGGGTGAAGTGAAATCAATGCACAACTGGCACGCACACCGCATACTATTCACCGACCAGCAGGGAGGGATTGTCGGTGCCGCGCAAATTTTAGAGCGGATATTGCCAAAGCCCTTTCGCCGCCTCTGTTACGTACCGCGCGGTCCAGTGTGTAGGGAAGGGGATGCTGCGGCAGTATATGAAGCGCTTACGGCCTACGTATCGCACCATCTGCCCGGTACGCTGCTAACTGTTGAGCCTGATACGAAATCAGTTCCAGAAGTAGCGGGATGGCGGCGATCATCAAATACGATCCTGATTCCAAAAACGTTAATCTTAGATTTGCACCACAGCGAAGAGGAATTGCTTGCTGCAATGACGAAAAAGACGCGCCAGTATATCCGTAAATCAGAACGCGCGGGAATTACATTGCGCCGCATCAAAGCAATGGATGATGTCGAAAAATTACTTAAAATTTATCACCAAACAGCAAAGCGTGCCAATTTTGCCCTTCACGACGATCAATATTACCGTGATGTCCACATCAATCTAGGTGACTCGTCTCTTATTTTTGCCGCCTATGAAGGCAGCGAGCCGATCGCATTCGTCTGGCTCGCCGCCAGTCAGGAAACGGCTTTTGAGTTATACGGCGGCATGAATGAGCGCGGACAGGCACTGCGTGCAAACTACGCGCTGAAGTGGTTTGCCATCCGCAAGTGCAGGGAGTGGGGGATTAGCCGTTACGACATGAATGGGCTACTCAATGACGGTATCAGCAATTTCAAGCGCGGCTTTGCTAATCACGACGACATGCTCGCTGGTACATACGATTATCCGTTAAGCCCCTTGTATAGTGCCTGGGCAGGGTTATTGCCGACCGCTAAAAAGATAATTCGACGTATCAAACGCTAAACATCGCCAAGCGATCGTACCGGCACAGCTCCATCGCGAAGTGCCGTTATAGTTCCGCGGGCGTCTACCATAACAATCGTTGAAGGTGGGCGGTTGCTCAAATTGCCGCCATCAACATAAAAATCAACGGAATCGCCAAAAATACGTTGTGCTTCCGCGATAGTCGCCGCCGTCTTTCCACCGTGTTTATTCGCGCTTGTTGTCATAAGCGGACCAGTCTCACGTAAGAGCGACCGTAATGCTTCATTCTCTGGTATCCTAACCGCAAGGCTGCCACGTTCCTCACGCAAAAACTCAGGAATGTGCTGCGCCGCAATCACTACGCTCAGAGATGCCGGCCACAAATGTGAAATATGCTGTAAGGTTGCCTCATCAAGCCCAAGTGCGATCAAGTCATCAACCGATGATGCAATAACCGTACCGGCGTGCGACTGACGTGGTTTTGCCGCATATAAGCGCTCAATCGGCTGAGGGGCAATAACCGACACTAAGCCATACACCGTATCGGTTGGTAATATGCCAATTGCGCCACCGTGCAACAATGCAGCTAATTTCTTGTCGATAACAGAGGTAAATAGTTGTGCCATTTACAACACCTTTGCAGAGTTCCAGGCTGTATTTACCATAGATAAACTTGGAACGACATCAAGAGTATACGGATCAGCAGGCGTGCCGTACTGAGCATGAAAAAACCCGAGTGTAGCAATCATTACTGCATTATCTGTACAGAATTTCATCGGCGCATATTCGATTGCAATTGGCAAGCGAGCTGATAGTTGACGCCGCAGTTCCTGATTCGCCGCCACGCCGCCAGCAATCACAACCGACCGCGGCGCAAAGTCGCTATACGCACGCAGCGTACGCTCCACTAGGGTTTCAACCGCTACGCGCTGAAAGCTCGCCGCAAAATCTGCCCGCTGAACGTCATTTACGAGCCTTGGCAGCTCGTGTGATGGAAATGTGAAGTCTTTACCTACTGCGTGCTGCACTGCCCGCAGAACGGCCGTTTTAAGCCCGGAGAACGAAAAATTATACGGATTATCAAGCTTTGCCTTTGGCAAATGATATTTTTCGGGGTCGCCATGCTCAGCAGCAGCGGTAATTGACGGGCCGCCAGGGTAGGGGAGTCCAAGAATTTTCGCGACCTTATCAAAGGCTTCGCCAACGGCGTCGTCCTGCGTCTGTCCAAGCAGTTCATAATCGCCGTGACCGTGGAACAGCACCAGCTGCGTATGTCCGCCCGATACAATGAGTGCGAGCAGGGGAAACGCCGGTTGCTTTGATGGTACGTGTAATGTCGGATCGTTGCTCGCAGTAATAAAATTCGCATACACATGCGCCTCGACATGATGAATCGCGTAGAGCGGCTTATCGCGTAAAATTGCGAGTGTTCGCGCGGCAAGCGTACCGACCAGCAATGAACCAACCAAACCGGGCGCGTAGGTGGCGGCAATCGCATCAATATCATCCCAATTGCACTGCGCCTGCGCTAGCGCTTCGCGAATCACCGGATTTATCACCTCGATATGGCTGCGTGCGGCTATTTCTGGCACAACGCCGCCGTATTGCGCATGAATATCAATTTGCGAATTTACCACGCTTGACAATACGCGAAAGCCATCCTCAACGACCGCCGCCGCTGTCTCGTCGCAACTCGACTCAATTCCCAAAATTTTCATCAATTTTATTATACCACCCAGGGAGCACGCCTAGATACTAGCCGGTTTGCCGCAAAAAGTGGTACGATAGAATTATGAAGCAGCTGTTAGTGAGAGGCGTGCGAGCAATACTGCCTGTTCGTTTAGTGCATCAGCTAGAGGAGCGGTACCGCAAAATGCGCGTTCGGCTGGTGCGTATGCGGTATGGTAATCCAGCGAAGCATCTTCGCGTCATCGCCGTAACCGGCACGAACGGCAAAACAACGACAGTTAATTATTTGAACGAAATTCTCAAAGAGGCTGGCTACACAACAGCGATGTTTAGCACTGCAACGATTGAGATTGCCGGGCAAACAAGACGCAACGACTTAAATGCTACTGTCGCGAGCACAGCAATAATGCAGCGATTCTTCCGCCGCGCCAAGAAAGCGCATGTTGATTTTGTAGTGATGGAATTTCCGAGCCATGCGATTCACCAGCATAAGCTTGAAGGCGTGCCGGTCGAGATGGCAATTATGACCAATCTGACGCAAGATCATTTAGATTACCATAAAACGATGGAGGCGTACGCCGAGGTAAAAAGCCGCTTGTTTGCGCAAAATCCAAAATATATCGTCCTGAACCGCGACGATGAATGGTTTGAGTATTTTAACAAATTTCCCGCGCAAGCTCAGAAAATTACTTACGGCGAACATGCCGACGCCGAAGCGCATATTGACCGCGTAAAATTGTACCGCAAGGGAACAGAGGCGTCCATCACGATTGACCATCAAACTAAGCTGGAGCTTGCCACAAATCTGCCGGGCAAATTTAATGTATACAACATGACTGCTGCGGTGTGCGCTGCGTATCTGCTTGGCGTATCGCTGAAGGATATTGTTGAGGGCGCCGCGAATCTCGAAAGCGTGCCGGGGCGATTTGAGCGCGTCAACACTAACACGCCGTATGATGTGATCGTTGATTATGCGCATACGCCAGACGGACTTGAGAAAATCCTCACTGCTGTCAAAGCAATCACAAAAAACCGTGTGCTGCTCGTTTTCGGCGCGACGGGTGACCGCGATAAAGAAAAGCGCCCGATTATGGGCGAAATCGCTGCACGCCTTGCTAATCGTATTTTTTTGACCGACGAAGAAAGCTACAATGAAGATCCGGCAGCAATTCGTAAAATGATTTACGATGGTATAGAACGCGTAAGAAGCGGCGCAGTAAAAACAACTGAAATCCCCGACCGGCGCGATGCAATCGCAAAAGCGCTTCGTCTTGCCGCGAAAGGCGATACAGTACTTATCACCGGCATGGGGCACGAAGTCTACCGCATTATCAACGGCGAGCGCGTCCCGTGGAATGATGCCGAAGTCGTGAAAGAATTACTCAAGAAAACCTAGTACCATGCTTGGTGTTTCAGGCGATAATATATAGCGCGCACGAGTTTTTCAACGAAACGCTGCCATAACTTCGCTCGCCATGGGCGTACCGGCAACAAATATGTACCAGCATAATCGGTAACATGGTCGTTGAATCCCGCTTTGAATTGTCCGACACCGTGTAGTGGGTGGTTTTTATCTTTGATATGCGCTGAATGTGGCGCGCCGCAGAGATCGTAGTCGGTGATGCCGCGCTTTTTCAGCTCGCGGATCGTTTCGAGAATCAAAAGAGCAGGAATGCCGCGCGTAGTTTTACGGCGCGTGCTGCCAGCGTCTTTGCGGCTAGCTTTGTGCCCGAGCGTCATAACGAAATCTGCCGACGCAAGTTGTCCGTCATCGTAGGCAAATATGATAAATCCATGCCTGCTCTCGCAGTATTCGCTCCAAAACTTCCGGTAGTATTCGTAGGGGCGAATCACGAAACGCCCGTTTGCTGTTTCGGCAAATAATTCATAAAACGCCCGGTACGTCGATTCCTCTGCCGGCATAACACGGCAGCGCACCTCACCCTTGCGTGCTTGGCGAATATTATAGCGAACTTTACTATTGAAATTTGCTTCAATAACCGCTAATTCTGGGCGGATATCAAGCCAAATCGTCGACATCGTCGGCTGTACATCAGTAGAACGCTGTAAGCCCGCTTGTAGCAGCGCTTGGCGTGTTTCTGGTGCGTCAATGAGTTGCGTCTCGCATTTCACCGCAAACACGCCTTGTGTGCGCGCAAACGCTTGTAAATCATGCAAAATCATTGCCGTATCCTCAGCGTTCGCAGCACCTACACCTTGCGGACAATACCACAACTTACCAAAACCGACGATACGCTTTTCGAGTGCTAACAGTGCTGCGCGATCTGTCACGATATACCGCGGTGTCCACCCGCGCTGCTGTTTGATGTGCGCAAAGGCTGCCAACTGAAAAAAATCACCGCCGTTTGGATTTTTACTCACTAACTCGTCCCACTGGTCAATCTCAGCGGGTGTTGCGAAATGTACTGTCATAGCTCCATTATATATCATAGTTATACTAGTATATTGATTTTTTATAAAGTTTATGCTAACATATGGCACATGGTTAAAGCGCCTCTTGATAATCTAAATCCAGGTTATAAAATTATTCAAGATAGCGGTGAGTTAGACACAAGCGTCACTGGATATGACAAGAACGGTTCGGCGGTATTTGGTAAGCTCGGTGCAGAAAATTTATTACAGCGGAATATGAAAGATATTGAAGCTCAGTACGTTACCGACACTGATGCTCTAGCGGGTATCTTTACAAGTGATGTCAAAGAATCAAAGCATTTTCTTGACAAAAAGGCACGTTATCCAGACGAACCTGTCACGCACGCTATATATCTAGATAAATCGGCTCGTAACGTTAGCAGTATTATAAATAAATTGTGGAGTCCGCTCACCGGTAAGTCATCAGAAGAAATTCCTGAAGCATCGTTTCTTAATATAGATAAAGAGAAATATTTACTTGCTATGGGATTTCCCGCTAGAGAATTACAACGCCCAGATCTTGATAAGATATCATTAGACAAGCTACACCCAAAATTCCATAAAGATATTATTCAGCAAATTCGTGCGCTGTATTTGCGCCCTGAGGATATTGACAAAATAGATGAAAATAATCTTGACGACGTTTGGAGCTACCCAACCGTATTCGATGGACAACGTGTTGCAATAGTCGATGAAACTAGATCATCGTCAGCAACATTGCGCATTGCAGACATGCTATTACAGGAGGCGTTTCCAGACGCGCACATTGAACCGGTTGTCTGGTCTGTTCCTCCGTTGTTCAGGTGGAGTTTAACGAAAGATGATGGTTCAGTTGAAAGTCATTTTGCCGCCTACCATGTGCCAGTTTGGTATGACAGCAAGTCGTCGGAGGGTCGCGGTGGTATTGATGACAATAATCCAGAGCTTCTTGCGAAGTCAAATAAGAAAACCGAGCGGATTGGACGTCATGTGTTAAGTGTTATGCGTACTGAGATGGATAGTAAGTCGCGTGAACTATTAGACGACTTTGCGCTCTTGGCAAAACGTTTCAGCGACGGAGATATTCCATACCGCCCGGATCCGAGTTCATACGGAGGGGTAGTTGGTGCGAAACACCGAATAGAAGAATTCTATGGTATGCCGCATAAAGACGTTTTGCCGTATTTACAGGGAAAAGTATCTTCTGAGCAGTTTAAGAAACGTCTTGAATATCATCGTGCCTAGCCTTAAATATAGCGAAGCCATCACTATGATCGCACGAAAATAACCCAGAAGACATAATGATTTCCTGACCGGCAACGCCGCCAATTGCACGGATGACATTGCCCATACTATCATCTAAGTTCTCAAGCTCGACACAGATGAGATCGTTGTTGTCATAAAATTCAACTGTTTCTCCAACAGCTAAATTGCCCGTGTATGAGTCAAACGCGACTTCGTATCGTTCTCCGGGATTAAGTTCCATAAGATTTGTTATTCTAGCATATTACTGCAAACATGTCAAAGAGTTAGCTCTGCGGGTTTGAAAGGTAATCGATCTCCTTAATAATATCAAGCAGTGCCTGAGCACGACGACCCTCATCAGGAATCGCTTTAGCGGCTTCGTGCGCCGGCGCAATAAGCGAGCGATCGTCTGTAGAACGAATTAGCAGGAGATACGTATCGAATTTTTCGTCGGGAGCGATATTGAGCTTATCAACAAGCGGGCGCAGCTCAGTTATGGCGTCTTTCTTGACAGCGTCAAGCGAGGCGTCGCCTGATGAAGTAGGCGCTGCCGAGGCTTTTACTGAAGCCGCGGCTTTAGCGGGAACACTTGCTGGCGCAGTATCATCTGCTGGCGCTGGCGGCATCGGCGGCGGCGTTGGAGGTAGGGCGGCTTGCGGCTGCGCGGCAGCGGCATCATCGTTTACGCCGGCCAATACCTTTGCGAGCTCTTGGTCGTCACTGATTGGTTGTGTCGTTTGCGGTTTTATATTCATTCCCACCTCATTACTATCATTCTTGTTATGCTTTCTCATATACTGTATCATAGATAAAGAATGTATCGCAAGTGGAAAAGGTGGTTTTAAGAATGCTCGATGACGCACAGATTTTGAAACAGCGCGATCGCTTAGGAGCGCTTGATGTTGCGGCAAAGCTGCATGCGCAAATTTCTCGCGAGATTCCAGTAGTAAATGAAGATCACGACGGGCGGGAATTGCGCCACGTAATTGTTGCCGGCATGGGCGGCTCGGCGCTTGCTGCCGACGCCGCAAAAGTACTGCTGCGCGATACGCTGCCAATTCCGCTTGAAGTCGTGAAAGATTATGCGTTGCCTGCCTACGCTGCCAAGCATACATTAGTAATTGCGAGCAGCCACTCTGGTAATACTGAAGAAACCGTGTCGTGCCTGCGCCAGGCAATCAAGCGCGGCTGTCAAATTGCCGTTATCGCGACGGGCGGGGAAATTGTGCGCATCGCCGAGCAACACCAGATCGCGTTTGCGCACATTCCAAACGATACGCAGCCGCGTATGGGCATGTTGTATAATTTACGCGGATTATTCACGTTACTGCACAATTTTAATCTGTTATCAAGCTCATGGCTCAAGCAACTTGACGATGCCGAGCCGTGGATCGCGCGCGAAAGCGCTCTCTGGTGCAAAGACATTCCGACCAAACGCAATTATGCTAAGCAGTTAGCTCTTATCGCCGTCGGTAAAACGCCAGTATTCTATGCAGGCAGCTTAATGGCGCCAGTTGCCTATAAGTGGAAAATTAGCTGGAACGAAAATGCAAAAAACGTGGCATTTTGGAATTATTTTCCGGAGTTTAGCCACAATGAATTCATCGGCTGGACAAGCCACCCGGTCGAAAAACCGTTTGCGGTATTTGACTTGATTAGCAATCTAGAAAATCCGCGGATCCTTAAGCGGTTTGCACTAAGCGATAAAATGCTGTCAGGCAAACGCCCCAAGTCTACCGTCGTGCCGCTGCAAGGCGAGACTATTCTTGAGCAGATGCTATGGGGGAGTATCCTCGCCGATTTTGTTAGTATTTACGTTGGAATCTTGAATAATGTCGACCCGACGCGCGTTGATTTGATTGAGAAATTCAAAAAAGCACTAGCAGAGTAGAAAAAACTGAAGATTTGCCGCGAAGGTTGCGCGTAGAGTCTAGCAGCTATTAAACAGCAAAACAGGAACGGCAATTACGACCGCTCCTATTGTTTGAAATATAATGAAGTAGCTGCTCTAATGATATTGCCGCAGCGACTCAATTGTATCCTTGCGCGCCGCCTTAACTGCTGGATACGTGCCAAACACGACGCCGACGCCGATTGTCATCAGCACTGCCATCAGCGCTGTCTGCAATGTGAATGCCGGCGAGAAATATAGGAATGTACTAGCAATAAACGCGAGAATATAGCCGCCAACATAGCCGATAGCACCGCCAAGAATGCTAATCATCAGCGATTCCACCATGAATTGCCCGATGATATTGCGATGGCTCGCACCGACCGCCTTGCGGATACCGATTTCGCGCGTACGCTCAGCCACGCCGACAAGCATAATATTCATAATACCGATGCCGCCAACGACAAGCGAGATTGCAGCAATCGCCGCCATCGTTGCAATGAGCGCCGCAAAGAGCTGATTCGTCGGGCGGCCAATTTCCGGTCCGGTGAGTACCGAAAAGTCTTCTTCGCCTAGATGCAACTTGCTTAACTTATCTTTTAACTCTGTTACAACACTGTTGCTCGACTTCGCATCGTCGACTAATACGTCAATTTGCTGGATTTGCGTGCTGCCTTTTAGCAGCTGTTTGCCCTGATCATATGAAACAATCGCTGCATTGCCATAGTCAATGTTATTGTAATTGACCGCGCTTGTTTTTTGCTTCATCACGCCAATCACCGTAAAACGCTGCCCGTGCATAGTAAAGACCTGCCCGACGGAGCTGTCGGTGTTGAATAGTTTAATTGACAGCTGGTCGCCTATTACCGCTGTTGTATCTTTCGTCTCTTCGCCTAAAAACTGTCCAGCGGTAATATCGGCATCAGCTATTTTTGCAAATCCAGGCGTTGTTGCAAGCACAACGTTATTTTTTGCCATTTGTCCTTTCGCTGTAATTGTTGCGTTCAGCGTCATTAGCGGCGCAACGGACTGCACGTGCTGCGTTTTTGCCACTGCGTCAACGTCGGCGTCGGTTAGGGTGCTTGCGCCAAACATCTGCTGGGACATAGCGCTCAAAAGCATATTCGGATCGCGCGATTGCATACCCGGGCGCACCACGACGAGGCGGCCGTTGTAATGCGATATTTGCTTATCAAACATGCGCGTGACGCCGTCGCTGATCGCCAAAATACACGTCACGCTTGCGACGCCGATCGCGATACCAAGCGTCGTTAAAACAGTACGCGCCCGCGTTCGGCGTAAAGTGCGATACGCACCGCTGATATGTTCGGAAAGTAAACTCATGATTCTGCCTTCTTTCGTTCGGTTTGGTCTGATGGTTGACCGGAAGATGATGTTTCAGCATCGTCTGGCTTAGATGGCTCAGGGTCGTTTGCAGCAGGCTGATCGTCGTTTTTTGCCTCTTTCGCCGGCTTCTTTTTTGCGGAGCGCGCTTCGCTCTTTTCTTCTTTGGCGGCGCGGCGCGCGTTGAGCGAGACTTTTACCGATTTCTCGCTTTCATTGCCGCTCGCGATACGTATTTTGGTGTCGCTCGCGATTTTACCATCAAGCATATTGATAACGCGGCTAGCGTAACTCGTGAGATTCGGATTGTGCGTCACCATGATAATCGTATTGCCTTGTTTATGAAGCTGCGCTAATTCTTCCATGATGACATGGCTGGAGCGGCTGTCTAGGTTGCCTGTCGGTTCGTCTGCGAGGATAATGCTCGGTTTGCTGACGAGTGCCCGCGCGATCGCAACGCGCTGCATTTGTCCACCAGACAATTGCCACGGCATGTAGTACTCGCGTTCTTGCAGATGAAACGTCTTCAAAATTTCACTTGCGCGCTCCAATCGTTTTACGCGGGAAACGCCTTGATAGGTGAGAGGAAGCGCAACGTTTTCGAGTACCGTCAGGCGGTTTATTAAATTAAAACTTTGAAAGACGATACCGATTTGCGTTGCTCGCGCCCGCGCCCGCTGCGCGCCCGACAACCGCGCCGCCGATGTGCCGTTCAAAGAATATTCACCGCTATCAGGCCTGTCGAGTAAGCCGATAACATTAAGTAATGTCGTCTTGCCGCACCCAGATGGACCCATAACGGCAATAAATTCGCCCTGCTCAATTTTCAGGTTCACCGAGTCGAGAACATCGCGCGCCGTGTCGCCGATACCGTAACGCTTAGTGAGCCCTTTCAATTGAATGACGGGCGCTGTGCTAGTTTTCGCAATCATCTCCTTTATTATAAAAGCGTCATGCAAGATAAGGCAACCGTTAAATAATGTATAAAATACAACTTTACGCGGAGAACGGGCGATCCATAGCGTAATGCGTTATACTAAAAATACGCGGAGAGGTGACCGAGCGGTTGAAGGTGCACGCCTGGAACGCGTGTGTGCGAGCA
>ERZ773062.394-NODE-394-length-24505-cov-24.247198_pt1 | contig 24505 bp, 18 predicted proteins | sample MGYA00580626_ERZ773062 | MGnify/ENA primary metagenome ERZ773062 (study PRJEB29015, sample SAMEA2738003) | human oral metagenome | biome: human oral; feature: human-associated habitat; material: dental | place: China | collected 2058 ... | reverse complement strand
AACCATTTTCTTTTATAGCATTTTTCAAGAATGGTACGTGTTGGAAATAGTTAATATCTATTTCTTTATCATTTAAAGTTTTATTTGGAATGTAGTAATCTTGATAAGTAATGATATCTAGTTTAATACCTTCTTTTTCAAGTTGTGGTGCAACATGTTCTAATAATACTGCGTGTGGAACATTAGATGCTCCTACTTTTATAGTTACAGGATTTTTTGGATCTAATTTTTCTACATCAAGTCCTTTTTTCTCTTCTTTTGACGCACTAGAGCATCCGATTAATACAAATCCAAGCACAAAGCTTGTTACTAATAATAACAATTTTTTCATTATCATTTTCTCCTTTTATTGTTTAGATTATAATTTGTTGTTCGAGCTTAAGTAAAATAAAAACGCCCTTATCCTCCTAAGAGAATAAGGGCGAAACTAATTTCACGGTACCACCTTACTTTTTCGTAAATTACGAACTCATTTCACTACAATGGATACGTCTAGAATTATCCAGAATAATGTGCGTTTGTAACGTAACGCCTACGAAAAAAGCTTGTGTTTTAAAACTCACTTTTTTTACCATTCAAACCATTTTCTCATATCATCTGCATTGTGTGCTTTCACCTACTCACACTCTCTGTAAAAGTTCGTATATGATACTTATTTGAATATCGGTAATTTTTGAACTTGAGTAGATAATAACATTTATTTTTTTTCATGTCAACACTTTTTATAAAAAATTTTTTTTATTTTTTCGAGTTTTACTTTTTAGGAATCGTTTACAAGTTACAATTGTATGCGTATAAAGGACAAAAAAGAAAATAAAATTAAAACTGTTAAAAAGAGCTTTCAATTATTTTTAGTAAGCACTATTCTTTTGTAACAGTTTTTAATTTTTATATTAATTTTTTAATGAATTCTCTTCTAGCCACGTATTTATTATTTTTACAGTAACATCTCTAAATTTTGGTGCTTCATACATATGATCTGAACCTTGTATGATTTCTAGTTTAGAATTTTTATATCTTTTTGCAGTTGCTTTAGCAATGTTCGGACTAACCATGCGATCATCAGTTCCTGTGATTACAAGCACTGGTTCATGTATTTTATTAAAATCAACATAAGCTCCTTTTTGTTTATCTAAAAAAGGTAGTGCCATTTGGAAATATGTGAATCCTGATTCTGGAACTAGTTTAGCAAACTCTAGCTCCTTGTCTTTTGGATCTTGATTATTCATACAATAATCACAAAATGCATGTTTATATGGTGGCATAGGTTTTTTCCAAGATCCCCAACGTAAGAAATGTTTGTAGAAACAAATTACCATACTAGGATAAAAAGCAAATATTCCCGCAGCAGGAGCTGTTCCCATTAATATAAGTCCAGAAACCTTTGTTTTAACAGCAACAAGTTGTGCTATTAATCCACCTAAGGAATGACCTAATACTAAAGGTGGTTCATCTAAACTCTCTACTAATTTTATAATATCATCTGTGTATTCTCCTAAACTTACACGTCCCACTTTTTGTTCTACTTCTTCATAAGGTAAATCATGATAACGTAATGAGGGTGTATGAACACGCAGTCCTAATTCTTCTAATTTATTTTTGAACTCTCCCCAAACATTTCCGTCACACCATGTGCCATGAATTAATACTATATCCTTCATAAGTTTAGCCCTCACTTAGCGAAATAATTTATACACTAATTATACTTGAAAACACCTTGTTTGGCAAATTCTAATAGAAACTATATAACCTTATCTTATTCCACATAATTTTTATATTCATTAATCATCTGCTCTACTGTTTGTCTTATATGCTCTGAGTAAGAAATTGCTGAAATAATAGATACTCCTTCTACTCCAATAACTGCTATATTTTTAATATCCTCTTTTTTTATCCCCCCTATTGCGACTATGGGTATATTAGGAACTAATTTACGCATTTTTTTTAACCCTTTATAACCTATAGCTCCCCCTGCATCATTTTTTGAGATAGTACTATGAACAGGCCCAACTCCTATATAATCTACAAATTCTATTTTAGATTCTCTTAGCTCCTCTTCATTTCCAACTGATAAACCTATTATTTTATCCGGAAGTAACTTTCTAATTTTTTCAACATCTCCATCTCCCTGACCAACATGTACCCCATCTGCATCAAGTTTTATCGCAAGTTCTATGTCATCATTTATAATAAATGGTACTTGATATAGTTTACATAATTTTTGAATTTCCCTTGCCAATTCTTCTTTTTGGAAACCTACAAGTGCGCCGTCTCCTTTTTCTCGAAATTGAAAACTTGTTATTCCTCCACGAAGTGCTTCTTCCACTACTTCTATTAAATTTTTATTATTACATGTTGTCGTACCACATATAAAATATAGCTTTAATATTTCTTTATTAAACATATTCTTCTACCTTTTTATATTTTTCAATATCACTATCCGAAACTGTGTATAAAGCATTGATAAATTCTTCTTTAAAAGTCCCTGGTAAAGTCGCACGTGGTTGTTTTTCTGCCATTTCACCTGCTATATTATAAGCTAGCACTGCAGTCTCTAGATTTTTCATCATATCATTATTCAAACCTACAAAGCTGGCAACAACTGCGCCCAACAAGCAACCCGTTCCTATTACTTTTGGCATCATAGCACTACCATTTTTTATTAATTTTACTTTTCCATCCACTGCTATTGCGTCAATTTCACCCGTAACTACTATTGGTATATTTAATTCCTTATTAGCTTTTAAAGCTAATGCTCCTATATCTTCTACTGTGGCACTATCTACACCTTTAGAAGCAACATCCCCTCCTATAAGAGCCGCTATTTCTCCTGCATTTCCTCTTATAGCAGATAATTTATAATTAGTAATTAAATCTTGAGCTACTTTTTTTCTATATTCTCCAGCTCCACAAGCAACTGGATCTAATACAGCTGGTACATTATACTCTTCTGCAATTTTTAATGCATCTTGATATAACTTCCAATTTTCATCTGTCAACGTCCCTATATTTATTAAAAGTCCACCTGCATATCTTAGTAAATCCACCAAATCTTTTTTATATTCACTCATAGCTGGTGAAGCACCTAATGCTACCAGCCCATTGGCAGTAAAGTTTTTAACTACATCATTTGTTATACAAATAACCAACGGATTCTTTTCTTTTAATAATCTTAAGCTACTCATCCTTATTCTCCTTATATAATTATTTATTTCTAATCCTTATATGCAAAATGGTTTACCGGTCCATTTCCATGCCCTAATTCAGGAGTATACTTAATAGCCTCTGTTATAAATTTTTTTCCTATTATTACTGCCTCTTCTATACTTTTTCCTTTAGCTAGTTCTGCTGTAATTACTGCTGAAAGTGTACAGCCTGTCCCATGTGTATGCTTTGTTTGAAATTTCTCACTTGTGAATACTTTCTTTGTACCATCTTTTATATACAAATAATCGGTAGCTGTTTCTAAATGACCACCTTTTATAAGAACCGATTCACTTCCAAATTCATTTAAAATTATTTTTCCTGCTCTATCTATATCTTCTTCAGTCACCACATTGAAACCGACTATCTCTTGAGTTTCTGGAATATTAGGTGTAACAATTGTCGCTTTAGATAATAGTTTCTGTTCCAATGCTGTTTGGGCTTTCTCATCTATTAATCTATCTCCACTCGTTGCTATCATTACCGGATCTAGTACATAAGGAACCTCTTTTGATAAATATTTTTCTATTACTTCCATATGTTCTAATGTTGGAATCATCCCCGTTTTTAAGGCATGCGGGGGAATATCGTCAAAAACACTCTTTAATTGTGCTTCAAAAATTTCTAAGTCTAAATTACAGATTTTTTGAACACCAAGGGTATTTTGTGCCACAACACTTGTAATAGCAGCCATTCCATAAACCCCCCTTGCTTGAAAACTTTTCAAATCTGCCATGACTCCTGCTCCACCGCTTGGATCTGTACCTGCAATAGTTAATGCAATATTTAGTTTTGTCATAATCTACACCTCTAAATCCCAACGCTCTTGTGTATAAGCCATGTTGAAGAAGCGACGTTCATGTTCGCAACTTTCTAGGAAATTTTTAACAAGACGGGCTTTCCCTTCTTCACTCATAAATTCAGCTTCACGATTAATAATTTTATAATACTCTGCTAATACTTCATCTACTAGACCATCAGCATAAAACTCTACCCAGAATTTTAAAGGATGATCTTCAGCTAAGTTATGATTTGCAAGAATTTTTCTAGCTACCATCTTATAAATCCAAGGACACGGTGCCATTGCACTTAATGTTTCTGCCATTCCAAATGCAAAAGCATTATAGTACATATGCTTAATGTAATGATCTGCAGACGGATACCACTCTCCTCCTTTTATAATTTCATGGTAATCTTCACCTACATAATCAGCTAAATTTTTATGAGCTGCGATTTCTTCATTTAATACAAAATTAATTTGACCTAGGAAAAAGTTTTTTTCAACTTTATCATTACTTTTTGCTAACAACATTGCATAAATATCACTAAAGTTAGCCAAATAAAGAGCATCAGCTTTTAGGTAATGCACAACTGCTTCCTTAGATAAATTAGCATGAACTAAGCCTTGAATAAAGCCATCATTATATATTTTATCAACAATCGGCAATGCCTTCTCTTCCATAATTTCAGTAATAAGTTTCATAGGTATATCCCCCTCAGTATTTTTAATTTTAGTATAAAATAATATCACTTTAGATACATAAAAAAGCCCCTTACTAACGTAAGAGAACTATGAAAAATATATTACAAATACGAGATTATTCTTTCTAGAATAATCCTAATTATATCCATTCACATTTCCTCCGCTAGCATTATCTAGATCAGGTCAAAGGGTCTAACTGTGTTATCTCAGCCTACAGGCTCCCCCAGTGATTTTATTCTATTTACTTTTTAAATCGTAGCATAGAAAAATATAAATGTCAACAAATTGAGAAAGCGCCTCCTTCCAAAATTAACATACCTCTATAAATTATAAAAATAATAATTTATTATATTTTATTATTTCAAAAAAACACTTATTTTTTAAAAATAAATGATAATGGTTATTATTTACAAACAAAAATATTTGTTGTATAATTGTTGTTGATGATAATTATTTTCAAATAAAGGAGACATATAAACTATGAGAAAAAATAATTTTCTAAAAGTTCTTTCAGCTGCCGCAATAGTTTCTACTCTATCAACAGCTGGACTAATTAACACGCAACACGAGCAAACAGCATATGCTGCTAATGAAGTGACCTCTAAACCTATTGATGTTCCTTCTACGTTGCAACATTATTATGAAAATCGTCCATCTATGGGAAACGGTGCTTTACACAAAGTAACAGTTCAAAAAGTTGGAGATCAATATAAATATACTGTTATTTGGAAAGATCTTACTTTTGCAGGTAAAAATGATGGTGTTTCTAAATTCTGGGTGGAAGGAAAACAAGTAGAATTAACTCCGACATCTATAAATGGACTTGTAAATCCAAGAATCTCTGAATTTACACTATCTGAATTAAAATCAAAAATAGAAGTTGAAGTTTTTGTTCAAGTAATGGAAGACCTTTCACCTGGCGGTGGGCGTCAAAAAGCCTACTTACAATTAGATGTTACAAAAGCTAAGGAAGAATTTAATAAACCTACTAAACCAGCAGAAGGAACAAATCCTACTGTTACTCCTGGAGAAAAACCTACTAAACCAACAACACCACCTACTCAAGGTCTTGTTGACCACGTAGCTGATAGTAGTATTGTTCCAAAAGAATTTCCAGCTACTGCTAAAGGTAGTTTTAAACAAGCTGGCTCAGATACAAAAGACTCAGCATATAATGCTGCCTTAGATTCTGACGTTAAAATAGAAAAAGTTGGTGATAAATATAAATATACTTTTAAAATACATCCTGGAACATTTTCTATGGGTGGAAATGCTATGAACTTTGAATTAGAAGAAATTCTTTATAAAGATAAAGTTCTAGATACTAAAGTGTTAGATGCAGAGAAAAAAATTAAAGAAGTAACTCTAACAACTAGTGAATTATTTGATAAAATTCAATTAAAAGGAGCTACTACATATCCAGGAATGGGCAAAATGACTCATCCTATGACTTTTGCGTTAAACTTCAATAAAAAGAATGATTTATCTGATTACAATATATCTACAGATAAAAATATTTACCAAGATGTACCTTATACTAAGGAATTGAAAAAACAACTTCCTATAACAGTCCAAGGGCACTTTAGAAATGCTATTGATAATAAAGAAGAATCACTTTATAATGCTGCTTTAGACCATGATGTTAAAGTAGAAAAAGTTGGTGATAAATATCATTATACTATAAGGGTTAAACCTGGAGTGGCATCAGTTGGTGGAGAACTATATGCTTTTGAATTATCTTATCTTCAATACAAAGATGTTACTTTAGCTGAGAAAAAACTTACACCTTCTGGAAAAATTAGAGAAATCACTATAGTAGCTGATAAACTATTACAAAAAATTCAACTTACTGGTGCTAATGTTTATCCAGGACAAAAAAATCCTACAAAACATGACACTACATTAGAGTTGTACTATGAAACTGCTAGAGATTTTGTAGAAAAACCTGTTGTTGAAGAAAAACCTACAGTGCCTACTAAACCTGCTAAACCTACAACTCCTACTAAACCAGAAGAAAATAAAAAACCAGAAGCACCTGCAGTTCCTGATCATGAAGTAGTATATGACAAAATACCTAATACCTTACCTACTACAGTTAAAGGTGAGCTTAAATATCAAAAAGATAATTCTCAATTATCTACATATGCTAATTTATTTGAAAAAGATGTTACTGTAGAAAAAGTTGGTGATAAATATAAATATACATTTAAAGTAAAAGAAGAAAAAGGAAACACATTTATTACGAAAAGAACTAACTTCCAATTTTCTAAAATTGTTCACAACGGTACTGAAGCTACAATAACGAACTTAGAAAAAACTCAAAAAGAAGTATCGTTCACAACTGATAAATTACTAGACAAAATTCAATTAAAAGCTACAGTTGTTTCTAAACAAAACAAAGACGGCAACGAAGTAGATGTTACATTAGACCTTAATTTCCCAGATTCTCCTGCTGAATTCCTAAAAGGTGGAAAAGTGGCTATCTCTAAAGATGGTACTTATGCTATCTTCTTTGACAACGATAATTCTACTCCTGTTAATGTGACTATTCCTGTAGCTGGATTAGATAAATCTGTAAAAGAATTAGCAGTAGAACCAAAAGAAGTACCTGGAATTGATAAAAAAGATAATAGTATTTTTGATATTCACTTCCTTACTAAAAATGGAGAGGTTAAACAAATAAAACAAGCTGCAAAAGTTTCAATTCCTGTAGACAGAGAAGTTGTGGAAGCTTATCATATTAATGAAGATGGTAGCAACAAAGAACCGCTTAAATTCGAAAATAAAGTTATTGATGGTAAAAAATATGTTGAAGTTGAAGCAAAACACTTTAGTTTAATTGGAATTAAATTTGCTACAATTAATAACAATGGAAACAACGGAAACAATGGAAACAACGGAAACAATGGAAACAATGGAAACAACGGAAACAATGGAAACGGAGCTAATAATGGACCTACTATCGAGAATACGGCTACTATATTTGAAGGCGTAACTGCAAAACTTATGCATGCTCACCAACCTGGTAGACCTTCTATGGGTAACGCAGCTCTTGATCGTGTACAAGTTTACGAACAAAATGGTGTTTATCACTATGTTGTTTACTTTAAAAATATAAAATTCCTTGGTCAAACAGATGGTATTACTAGATTCTGGGTTAATGGCACTGAATATCCATTATACAAAACAGGCGGTGCTGACAACGAAGTCCGCGCTCACTTTACTAGTAACCAAAAATTAACTCAAGTTCCTGTGGCTGTATTTGTTCAAACTATGGAAAACATTATGCCTGGTGGTGGTAAACAAAACGCTATCTTAACTTTTGACTGGTCTAATGTTAGAGAGGTAAAAGGAAAAGCTCCTGATACAACTGGAGGAACACCTCTAACTGGTGGTGCTGGTACTTTAAATCCAAATGGTAAACGTCTAGCAAGAACTGGATTAGACACAACAAGTTCTATATTTGCAGGTATTATTACACTAGCTGGGGCAGTATTCCTTGGAAGAAAAAGACAAAAATAAAATAAAAAATTGAGGTTGATAATAACCCGCTCTTTATCAGCGTTCATCCATATTATCAACAATAAAGCGGGACGATAAGTTTTTCGTCTCGCTTTATTAGGCATTTTATAGATAATAATTTATTTCCTATAAAATTAAATCAATGAAAGAGAGATTTTTAATATGAAAAGGATATTTAAATTCGTTGCTATAGTTTTAGCAACTTTGGCTTTTATATTTTCTTCTGCTAAAATTAATAATGTTGAAATAGCAAAAGCTGATGGAAAAAGAGTTTACAGCGTTCCTATTGAATTATGGCACTCTGAAAATAGTGGCAGGCTTTCTATGGGTAATAATGCCTTGGCGACGACTGCTAGTGTTACTGAATATGAGAATGGTACATCTAATATTACCGTTCAATTTGTTCCGATGGATTTTAATAACTTACATGGACATTTACTATCACTTAGCGTTTACTCTTCACCTATCTTCTCTGGTTCATTAAGTGCCGCATCAGTTACAAGTACTTATAATGATACAAATCTTAATGGTGGAACTAGTACTTATCCTGGTACTCTCAACTTTAATTACTCTGCAATAAAACCTGATAAAATTGGTGTTAGAGTCGCAGTTGATGCCATGAATCAAATTATGGGAGGCGATGCTTCTCAAGATGCTATCTTGAAGTTTAACTGGAGTGCTGCAACCCTTGTTTCTGGATCTGAAGATAATAAAAAAAGTGATAACAAAAAAGAAGAAGAAAAGAAAACCTCTGACAATAATGATAAAGACAAAGCCCCTGATGGGTTTGTCGCTAAAAAATTAGAAGATTATTTCAAAGACAATAATAAAACTAAAAAAGCTGGAACATATAATCTTGATATTACAGGATCTTATTTAAATCCATTAACAGGTATTACTGCTGATGGTGGAACAAAAAATGCTTCTATGGGTGAAGGTATGGTCCAAGGGGTTATCTCACCTATCAACGCTGGTGTAAATCTTGATGAGGCTATTAGTAACCAAAAAGCTGGCGGTGAAAAACGTTGGGCAAAAGCACAACTTCAACGTACAAAAGATGGTAAACTATATGCTACTGTACGCATTCATCTTATGAATTGGATTGAGCGCAGTAAAGAACAAGGTCCGTTCATTAAAGTATTACAAAGTGATGGCGAATTTAAACAAGTTGTCGCTACTGAAACTAAAGTTAATATTGAGCAATATAAAGACAGCTATGTAGATTATCGCTTTGAAGTTCCTAATGAAAACTTCCTTGCTATGGCACAAATGTACGTTAAACCTATGAATCGTCCAGTAAGATTTTTTGTAGAAGTAAATACTGATACAATCAAAGAAGGAAATATTGATATGGATATTATTAAAGAAAAAAATTATATTCCATATTACGTTGGTGGAACAATTGGCGTCCTTATTTTAGCTGGTGGACTTTACGTTTTAAAAAGAAATAAAAAAACTTCTAATAATACTGAGGAATAGATTATGAAAAAAAAGATAAATATAATATTTATTCTACTTACTAGTTTAGCAATTCTTCTTAGTGCTTGTTCTAATAATAATCCTGGTAATACCACTGGAACAGATGCTTCACAAGCGGATAAAGCATTTAACGAAACAATCGATTTAACTGGAGTTAACAAAGATAAAAAGTCAGACGAAGAAAATGGGAAACGTATTGTCATGGATTCCGTAGCACTTAGCAGCATCGCTGATAAATTAGATATTAAATTAGCTGGTGTTCCTACAAGTAAGTTAGGAAAAATACCTGCACGTTATAACAATATTATCCAAATTGGCTTACCTATGAATCCCAATATGGAAGTTATAAAATCAATAAAACCAAGTATGGTCTATGCTCCTGACAATTTATCAGATTGGCTTAAAGAAGGTTTTGATAAAAATAATATTCCTTATAAATTTGTTGATTTGCGTAGTGTAGATGGTCTATACAAAGTAACCGAAGAATTAGCAAATGAATTTAATAAAAAAGAAATTAATAATAAACTAAAACAAGAACGTCAACTTTTCGAAAGTCAATTCACAAAAAAACTAGAGGGAAAAAAGAAACCTAAAGTTTTAATCTTAATGGGCTTGCCTGGCAGTTACTTAGCAGCAGGTGAGAAATCTTATGTAGGAAATCTTGTAAAACTTTCTGGTGGAGAAAACATTATAAAGTCTAACGAAGAATTTAGTCAGCTAAATCTAGAAACTGCTCTAGCTGAACAACCTGATTTTATTTTACGTACAGCACACGCTATGCCTGATGAGGTTATGGATATGTTTAAAAAAGAATTCTCTTCTAATAAAAGTTGGCAGCACTTTAATGCTGTAAAAAATAATAAAGTAATCGATCTTGATAATAAAATTTTCGGCATGACTGCTGGGTTCGATTATAGTGATGGATTGAATTTCTTATATGATTCTTTTTATAGATAATTAAAATTAAGGAAAAACATTGAATATAATATCAATTTTAATATATCAATGTTTTTCCTTAACTTATAAAATTTTCTTATCTCAATAAAGTAACTCATAACCAAAAAATATTAGGAAGGAAAAAACTATGTTTAAAGATAAAAAACTAATTTCTTTTGTTATTATAACTTTACTACTTGTATTTACTATTTTTATTTCGGCAAATAGTGGTAGTATTAAAGCAAACTTTTCTGAACTTATTGTTGGGATTTTTACTAAAGAATACGCCAATGTAAATGCTATTATCGATGTCCGCTTCCCAAGGATTATTATTACTATTCTTGTAGGCGCTGCTCTTGGAATAAGTGGGCTGCTTTTACAAACTGTTTTAAAAAATCCATTAGTTGATCCTAGTCTTATTGGTGTTTCTAGTGGGGCTGCTCTATTTATGTATCTCGGTATTGGTTTATTTCCAAATTTAATTATCTTTAAATCTATTTTTTCTATTATCGGAGGAATGCTAGGTTTTGCAATTATTTATTTTCTAGCTGGTAAGACAAAAAATAATATAAAGATAATTTTAATTGGTATAGCCATTAGTTACTTTTTTACTGGTATTCTAAACTTCCTACAATATTTAAATCAAAGTAATTCTTCCACCTCACTTTCTTTTAAAACTTCATCACTGGGAACAAAGAATTGGGAAGATGTTAAGTTACTAGTAATCTGGCTTCCTATATTGTTTGTAGCAAGCTTTCTTTTGGCTAAACTATGTAATATATTTACTCTAGATGATAATATTATCTCATCACTTGGAGTAAACATTAATAGAGTTAGACTACTTATTTCATTCGTTGCTGTAGCTCTAGCGTCTATTGCAACAACGGTTGCTGGTGTTCTCGTTTTTCTTGCATTAATAACCCCTCATATTGCTAAAATAATTATCGGTAGAAATCACATATTTACCATTCCATTTACTGGATTATTAGGTGCTTTTATTCTTTTACTATTTGACACGTTAGGTCGTGTCGCATTTAATCCAGTGGAAATACCTGCTGAACTTATTATGATGATAGTTGGTGGCCCAGCCTTTATTATTCTTGTGAAAAGAGGTGTTAATTAGATGGAAAATATTATCGAAATAAAGAATCTATCTTTTAAATACAATACTACTAAAGCTATCTTTAGTGATTTGAACTTAACTATAAAAAAAGGAGAAATAACTACTCTTTTAGGCAAAAATGGTTGTGGCAAGAGTACTTTAATAAAACTATTATCAAAAAATATCACTAATTATACCGGTAATATTTTTTTAGAAAATAAAGAATTAAAAAGCTATTCTCTAAAAGAGTTAGCGACAAAACTTTCAATAGTTTATCAAAATAATATTACTCCACAGGAAATTACAGTCTTTGATATGGTTAGTTTTGCACGATTACCTTATCAAAATATATTCTTCTATAAACAAACAAAAGAAGATATAGAAAAAATAAATTTTGCCTTAAAAGAAACAGACCTAATAGACTATAAGAATACTATAGTATCAGAGCTTTCTGGTGGTCAATTACAACGTGTTTATATTGCAATGTGTCTAGCCCAAGATACTGAAATAATTATCTTAGATGAACCAACAACATTTCTTGATATAAAATATCAAAAATCTATTATGAAACTTGTGAAACGACTTAATCAAGAGCTACATCTTACGATCATTATGGTTCTTCATGACATCAATCAAGCCATAACATATAGTGATAACATAGTAGCACTACTTGATGGAGAAATAATAAAAAATGATAAGGCTCACACATTGCTTGATGAAGAATTACTTAATAAAATATACGATACAGCTATTAAAATAGAAAATAATAAAGTAATAAGTTGGTAAGAAAGTTACTAGAATTAAATTTCTAGTAACTTTTTCTACTAAATATTCTATCATTTCTCTCATAACTAGCAACTTTATTACATACTTGTAACTGCCCTTATTGATTCTCAACAATATTTAACCTTATCTTTTAATAAATGTTATAAACAGTATCCTTGACAAATGTACTACTTCATGATTTAATATACCCCATAAGGGTATATAAGGAGGTAACCATATGTTTTTTTTATTCACAAAAGTAGATAATATTTCTACTCTAGAATTAGAAGAAAAACTTAAGACACAAATTCAATTAATAGATGTCAGAACACCCGGAGAATTTCGCAGAGGTCATATAAAAAATGCGAAAAATGTTCCACTTAATGAAATAGGACAATTTTCTCCAATAAAAGACGAAAAAATATATGTTATTTGTCAATCTGGTGCAAGAAGTAAACTTGCAGCAAAAAAACTTAAAAAAAGGGGATTTGATGTTGTTAATGTCCAAGGCGGAATGCATGCTTGGAGAGGAAAAATAGTTTAAACTTATGTATAAGGATCTAAGCTAATTAATCAACTACAACTTATTGTTTATTTTAAACTATATTGTATACAAAAATTTATTATATATAAAAAGGAATCAATCATGAAAACCAATATTTCAATGCAAAATTTTTATGCTAAATACAAAAAAGAGGAGCTGACTATTCTTGATGTAAGAGAAATTCATGAATTCAATTCTGGTCATATACCTTCAGCTCAAAATCTCCCTTTAAGTATTTTAGGTTTAGATTTTCCAAAACTTGATAAAAAGCAAAAATACTATGTAATATGTCAAGCAGGTGGACGTTCAGCTAAGGCATATAATTTCTTACAGGCTCAAGGTTATACTGTAATAAATGTCGAAGGTGGAATGAACTGTTGGCCAGGAGAAACTAAATAATAAAATAAAAAGAAAAACATTAAATAACTGGCTTTTCTATATTAAATTCTCATACACTAAAGATTAATACTTTCTCTAAAACAAAAAGTTTTGTTCCTTAAATTTCTAGGAACAAAACTTTTTATATTATCTATTTTTTATTAAATACTTTACAGCTTTTTCTAATTTTTCTTTTTGCTCATCAGGGTTTTGTAGAGGCTTATTAATGCATTCTATAAGATTTTCTGTAATTAATAACTCAATAACTCGATCGACGCTAGAACGAACAGCACTTAATTGAGTTATAATATCTATACAATCTCGATCTTCCTCTATCATTTTTTGGATTCCTCTAAGCTGTCCTTCAGAACGCTTAAGACGTGTAATATACTTTGAATTTTCCATATTTTTTCCTCAGTAGATTTTTTTTCATTATACCTTGAATAGTATATTTTGTCAAAATTATCAAAAATAATTAATTTATATAAAATTAACTATATAGTTCTTCCAATAATTTTTTAAATATAATAATATACACAGTTAACTATAGATTTCTGACAATTCCGAAAAAAGTTTTAATTTTTTTATTAAGAAGTATTGACAAAAAAAAAATCTTATGTTAATATTCCCTTAACAGTTTTAAAAGCGATGAAGTGAAAAGCAATATTACTTAATTGTTAGAGACCTTTTGGTTGGTGAAAAAAAGGATTTGAGTATACTGTAAATGGTCACAGAGCTAAACTAATGAGTAATAATGAGTTAGTTTCGGTTGATTACCGTTAACAATCGTAGAGGTAAAATTAAAGTTTATTTAAGATTATAAAATTGGGTGGTAACACGGTCATTTCGTCCCTTGTGTTACTACCCTTTTGTCGTATTTAAGACTGAATAAAAAATATTTTATACAAATTAATATAATAACTATGAAAAGATGAGTAGAAAAAAGGATTTACACCAGAGAGTCTCAGTTGCTGAAAAGAGATTAATGAATTTTTTTGAATATGGTCTTTGAGTTTTAATTATCGAGCGATAGTTAGATAATTACGCACAAAACAGCGTTAAAATTTTAATGAGGTGGAAAGAGTTAAATAATTTTAGACTGTTCCATAAAATAAGGTGGTACCACGTATAAAACGCACGTCCTTAGGCAATATTAGATTATTGTTTAAGGGCGTTTTTATTTTTATAATTCTATAACATATACAAAATTTTTAAATTTCAGGAGGAAAGTTTAATGACAAAAATTTCAAGTTTAGGTTATCCACGTTTAGGGGAAAAAAGAGAATGGAAAAAATTGATAGAAGGATATTGGGCTCGTAATGTTCGCCAAAATGAACTATTTGAGGAAGCTGGAAAGTTACGTCGTGAATTTATCAAAAAACAATTTGATGCTGGTTTAGATTTAATTCCAGTTGGTGATTTTTCACTATATGATCATATTTTAGATTTATCAGTTCAATTCAACATTATTCCAAAACGTTTTGAAGGAAGAGAAGTCGATGTAGACTTGTTTTTTGATATCGCTCGTGGTAACAAAGATAATGTTGCATCTGCACTAAAAAAATGGTTTAACACAAATTATCACTATATCGTACCAGAATGGAAAGACGTTAACCCTAAATTAAATAATACTCGTCTACTTGACTTATATAAAGAAGCAAAAGAAATCGTAGGAGATAAAGCAAAACCAGTTATTACTGGACCTATTACATATGTTGCTCTGTCAAGTGGATTAGACGAAGGAGAATTTGAAAAAGCTGTAGATAAATTAGTTCCACTTTATACACAAGTATTCAAAGAATTAGTTGATGCTGGAGCATCATACATACAAGTAGATGAACCAATTTTCGTTACTGATGAAGGAAAAAACTACATAGAGCTAGCTCATAAAGTTTACAACCATTTTAATAATGAAGTAAATGCTAAATTCATCTTCCAAACTTATTTTGAAGCTCTAGTTGATGCTAAAGAACTTGTAGATTTGCCTGTTGCCTTTGGATTAGACTTCGTTCACGGTAGAGAAGAAAATTTAGCTAATATAAAAGCTGGATTATTCAAAGACAAAGAAGTTTTTGCTGGGATTGTTGATGGACGTAATGTTTGGAGTAATGACTTCGTAGATAGTTCTGCATTATTAGAAGAGCTTAAATCAAATGTTGCTGAATTAGTAATCCAACCTTCTTGTTCCCTTCTACATGTTCCAGTTACAACAAAAAATGAAACAGAATTAGAAGAAACTTTACTAAATGGTTTAACCTTTGCTGATCAAAAACTAGTAGAACTTAACTTCCTAGCGAATAAATTAGATGGTAAAGAAGAGGCAGCCTATGAGAAACATGTTAATGATTTTAAAAAGTTACAAGCAGCTGATTTCAGAAACCTTGAATTAGAATCAATCGACAACGTTCTTTCTACTCGTCCATCTGATTATAAAGTTCGTCATGAAGTTCAAAATAAAAAATTCAACCTACCATTATTACCAACAACTACTATCGGATCATTTCCTCAATCTAAACAAGTCCGTCTTCAACGTGCATTATGGAAAAAAGGTGAATTATCTAATGAAGAGTATGAAAAATTCATTGAAGAAGAAATTGCACGTTGGATAAAAATTCAAGAAGATCTTGATATCGATGTATTAGTTCATGGTGAATTTGAACGTACAGACATGGTTGAATTCTTTGGACAACGTTTTGCTGGATTTGCCTCTACTAAATTTGGTTGGGTTCAATCGTATGGTTCTCGTGGAGTAAAACCACCAATCATTTATGGAGATGTTAAGCATGTTGAGGCTGTAACTGTTAAAGAAACTGCCTATGCTCAAAGTCTAACTAATCGTCCTGTAAAAGGTATGTTAACTGGACCAGTTACGATACTAAACTGGTCATTTGAAAGAACTGATATTTCTAAAGCAGAAATTTTCAATCAAATAGCTATTGCTCTTAAAAATGAAATTGATCTTCTAGAAAAAGCAGGAATTTCAATTATCCAAGTTGATGAACCTGCTATTCGTGAGGGATTACCTCTAAGAGATAGTAAAAAAGAACAATATCTTGAAGAAGCAGTATTTTCATTCCGTTTAGCTACTTCATCAGTAAAAGATGAGACACAAATCCATACACATATGTGTTATTCTAACTTCGATGAAATAATCGATTCTATACGAGCTTTAGATGCTGATGTTATTTCTATCGAAACTAGTAGAAGTCATGGAGAATTAATCTCTGCATTCGAAACAGCAATTTACCCTTTAGGAATAGGTCTTGGAGTTTATGATATTCACTCACCTCGTGTACCGACTAAAGAGGAAGTTCGTACTAATATCTTACGCCCTCTTCAAAAACTATCTAAAGAACAGTTTTGGATTAATCCTGACTGTGGATTAAAAACTCGTGCAGAAAAAGAAACAATTGAAGCATTAGAAGTTTTAGTTGAGGTAACTAAAGAAATAAGAAATGAACTTTCCGCTAAATAGGAGGGTTTATATGAGAAATTTATTAGAGAGATTAGAAAAAGATGTACTCGTAGCTGACGGAGCTATGGGTACAGCTCTCTATGGTAACGGCTTAGAAAGTTGTCATGAATATAATAATATTTCTAATCCAGATTCTGTAGAGAAAATTCATAGAGCTTATATTGAAGCAGGGGCTGATATTATTCAAACGAATACCTATGCTGCCAAAAAATGTCAATTAAAAACTTATGGTTATGAAGATAAATTTGAAGAAATTAATATTAGAGCGGCTGAAATAGCACGTAAGGCTGCTGGACAAGACACTATTGTTTTCGGTACTATCGGTGCAATTCGTGGTCTTCGCGAATGCGAGCTAACGCTAGAAACTATTGTCAAGGAAACACTTGATCAAGTAAAAGTACTTCTATCAACCGATAAAATCGATGCATTATTGTTTGAAACATATTATGATCAAGAAGAAATTCGTGCAGTATTAACTGAAGCAAGAAAGCTAACTAACCTACCAATTATCACTAATATTTCATTATTAGAAGCAGGTATTACTCAAAATGGTGAAAAAGTAACAGATGCCTTAAGTACTCTTGTTAATTTAGGTGCTGACGTGGTTGGACTAAACTGCCATTTGGGTCCATATCATATGATAAAGAGTCTAAAACAAGTTCCTTTGTTTGCTCAAAGTTATTTATCAGCTTATCCTAATGCCAGTTTATTACAATTAACCCAAACTACACATGGTAACGAATATCGTTTTAGAAAAAATTCTGCATACTTTGAACAAAGTGCTAAGCTATTAGTTGAAGAAGGTGTCAGATTAATTGGTGGCTGTTGTGGTACTACTCCTGAGCACATTCGTGCAATAAAACGAGGTATTAAAAATCTAAAACCAATAAAAAGAAAAATAATCACTCCTCTTCCTGCAGAAGAAGAGCTTATTCGAGTAGCAAGTAATAATCCTACAATTGTAGATAAAGCAAAAAAACAGGTCACTATAATTGCCGAATTAGATCCACCAAAACATCTAAATATAGATAAATTTATTGAGGGGGCAAAAGCTATAGATAAGAAAAATATTGAAGCTATAACTTTGGCAGATAATTCTTTAGCAAGTACTAGAATTTGTAATTTAGCTACAGCTGCTTTATTAAAAGAGCATATTACTACACCTACCTTACTACATTTGACGTGTCGAGATCATAACCTTATCGGCTTACAGTCTCGACTTATGGGATTTGATCTTCTTGGTATCAATAATATACTTGCCATTACAGGTGATCCAAGTAAGTTAGGAGATTTTCCTGGTGCTACTAGCGTATATGATGTAACTAGCCTTAAATTAATACCCTTTATTAAACAACTTAATGATGGACTTGGATACAATGGTGCATCACTTAAGAAAGCTACCAACTTTACAGTTGCTGCGGCATATAATCCAAATGTTCGCGATTTATCAAAAACAAAACGATTAGTTGAGAAAAAAATTAAGTCCGGTGCTGATTACTTTATTACTCAACCTGTTTTTGAATCAGATAAAATTGTACAATTAGCTGAGTTTGTCGCTGATTATCCTGATACACCGTTCTTCTTAGGAATTATGCCTATTACTAGTTATAATAATGCTATCTTCCTACATAATGAAGTCCCAGGAATCAAATTGTCAGAAGATTTCTTATCTAAATTAGAAAAGGTAAAGGATGATAAAGAACTTTGTCAAAAAGTAGCTTTAGAAGAAAGTAAAAAACTACTTGATGTCGCATTAAAATACTTCAATGGAATTTATTTAATAACTCCATTTACAAAATATGATCTTACTATTGAATTAATAGATTATATAGAAAAAAATAAGACTAAATAAAATATTAAATGTATATAAATAAAGCCTAGATAGATTTTACACTATCTAGGTTTTACTATTATTTATTTCCATATTTTTCGAAAAGCTCATCTAATGGTTTGTACATTATTTTGTTTAAATCTTCAATTAAAAATTGTAATTTTTGTTGGGCCTGTACAAATTCTAAGAATTTAGCATTTTCCATTAATTTTTGTTGAATTTCTTCAAATACTTTTAATTCTTCTTCTGTTGGTTGTGCTCCTGTTTGAGAACTTTCGATTAATTCTTTTTGTTTACCTACAAATTCTGTATACAATGAATTAGCTTCTTCATCTGAATAAAGCCCTTCTGAGGCTGCTACTGAAGCTTTATATTCATCACTTTCCCTTAATGCTCTTTCAAATTCATTTGCTTTATCATAAATATTTACCATAATAATATACCTCCTTATCTGTATGAGTTTATTATATCACAGTTTCATCTTCTTTAACAATTAAAATTTTTATTTTATCATTTCGCCTATTGTCTTTATATTAATACCACCATAATTTTTGATAACGATGGCCTATCTGTAGAGATAAATCTTTTCTATTTTGATCGGCTCCATTGATATAGAGCTTTCCTGCGGTATACATATCTATCATTTCGTTAGGAACACTTGATATTACGATACTTCCATTGTTGTCACTTTCTATTTGTGAAAATTTAACACCATAATCTCCTGCTGGAAGATCATCAAAATACCAGCGAAGTGTATAAGTTTGTAACGGTATTTCCCAATATAATTCTCTGTAAATAAACTCATGCTCACGCACTACTTTATTATCTTTTTTATCTATAATTTCAACTTTATATTTTGAATTATTTTTTTCATCATAAGATGATATATATCCTCTAACATAGTTAAAACTGCGTGTAGCTTTAAATGTTTGCTCTACTTCTGTATCACGATTCACACGAACAATTCCATCTCGAAGGTAGTTATCTGTTGCATAAATACTTATTCCATTGATAACCCGAGAATCATAGTCTAAATTCATTGAATATGATGGTCGTAAGAAACTATCACTTCCTATTTGTAGTGAGAATACTATAGCAAATGCTATATATAATTTTTTCTTATATTTATCAAAAATTGTTGTTTCGTATCTTTCAGCAAACAATATTAGACCTTTTGCTCCTAAGATAAAAATAATTGGCATCCATGCATAAACATAACGTGGTTTAGCTTCCCAAATTAAATGGAACATAAATACTCCAAAAATAATAATTTGGAATAAGAAACACGATGTTATATATTCTTTTCTTCTCTTATAAATATAATATACCATCCCAAATAAAATAACTACATATATCATCTGTGAGATATAAATGAAGAAGCTATTATTACTACCATAGAATAACTGCCATAAAAATCCATCTCCATCTCGTAATGCACGCGTACCATTCGTATAATTTATCGTACCATCACTCCAATTACCACGAATTTTTAAAACAAACATTAATAAATTCAAGAAGAAAGGACGATGCGTCAGTCGATTGAATAACAGACCAAAGTCATCCGCAGCCTTATTCTGACTTAAATACGTAAATTGGAAATCTTGCCAGTTATAACTTCCTCCCTGAATACTCATTCCCATCATAACCCAGTGAAGCATTGGGAATCTATATCCAGCATCTTGGAAGAAGCCATAATGATTCCATAACATATCAAAACCTTTGCCAAAAACTACAAAAGATATTCCAAATGTAACTATAAGTAATAGCAAATTTTTATACCATTTGAAAAATAATAAGTAAACTATTAGTGCTGGGATAATAATTATTATGTTTGATCTTAAGTTCCAACCAAAAGCTACAATTACCGCAACAGCTATAATATGTTTACTTCTAAAAATAAAACTTCCATCAGATGGAATCAAAACATAAATAATAAGAGCTACTAATATAACCATCAAACTATCAGAATAGTAAAATAAACTATACATTTGGAATGGAATATATACTAGCATTAAACCTAAAATTATAGTTTGTTTTTGTTTTGACAATAGTTTCCCTGCTGTTTTAAATGTTAAATACATCGTTGCAGAAGTAATTGCAAAGCAGAAAATATGTAATGTCCATATTTCTGATATATGAAGGTATCCAGCAATTCTATAAAGCCAATATAGAATTATAGTAGGATTAATATTATTAGGATAAACTAAAAAATATCTCTCTCCAGAAAATTTACCATAATTCAGCATATAGTGTGCTTCATTTTCAATCTCTGCTCCATCAGAAAAATTCAATGTATCCATCGATAATATAATTGCCTGAAAAACCAAGTAAACTAAAACTATAATCCTATTATATTTTTTTAATCCTTGTTCATCTGTTGATAATATCTTTTTTACAATATAAATAAAAATTATAAAAAATACTGGTACACCTAATAATAGTGCTAAAGGATTTAATATACGTTCATACACAAAAGGTGCTACATATGCCCAAATTAATGCTACCGCAAATAGTGAGATAAAGGCATATGAAAATACATTATGTAATATTCTTCTCATACTTATCCTCTATCCTTTCTGTTCAAATAGTTTGCAAATAATATTGGCGACATATTTATCATAGTTCTATTAACAAAAGTATCGCTTTCAAAATAATTTTTTTTAGATTTTATAAGCTCAAGCAATTTTTCTTCTCCTGCCATATCATCGTGCATTCGCAATACATCAAAAAATAAATATCCGCATAAAAGGTTTAAACTATTCTCATAGCTTTTACCTGCTTTAAATTCTTCTATTTTTTCTGTTGCCAACATTATTCTTCGTGTTGAAGCATCAATCATCGCTTGATTACGAACAGTTTTTTCTTCTTTTAATTCTATATATCCTACACGTGAACTTTGACATACTTTCCCAGCTATATCAAAAGTTTTTAATTTAAAATATAGATTCTCAAGAGATAACATGTCTTCTTGAAATCTTAAATTATAGACATCAAGAAACTTTTTCTTAAACATACATGATGTTAAATTATAATCTAAATCACTCTTAAATTGTTTAATCTCTTCTTCTAAATACTTTTTACCTGTTACAACTGCTTCACCTAAAATATTACTATAATTGTCTCTCGTCAAAATAGCTATATCTAAACTTTTATCAATTACAAGACCATATAAATTTTCAATATAATCAGGTTTCAGTCTAATATTTTCTTCTAAAAAAACGACGTATTCACCTTTAGCAAATTCTAAAGCACAATTTTTAGCTGATGAATTTGATCCAAGTTGTTTTTTTATGTAATTTAGTCTACTACTATCATAAGTTGAAATGAATTCTTCTACTTCTGTACTTGATGAATCATCTACAACAATAATTTCAAATTCTTGAAAACTTTGTTTAAGAATATTCTCCAAAATGGATTTTAATCTAGTTATATTTCTAAAGGCAGCTATAACCACCGTTACTTTTGTTTTATTGGTTGTTTTTATTTTTTTTACTAATATTTCTTTTCCTAAAAGCATTGTATCTAAAAAAATGTCTTTAGTTCTATCTAGTGTTTTTGTCATAATTTTTCCTCTATACATTAGGATTTATATTCTAATAATTATATCATAAAAAATGTATTTTTTCATTTGTTAACTGGTTGTCCATATACTTTATATAGACCAAATCTAATTAGTTATAATATACAATCCATTTTTAATAATAAAAAAAACTCTTAAAGTACATAGTTATAATACTTTAAAAGTTTTTTGTTTTACAAGAATAATTTTGATTTTTCTCGCTCAGCGCTTAATTTTTTAGAACGAGATTTTAAATGAACTAAAATAGTACCACTTACCAATGTTATTACTATACCAATTAATAATATTTTCATATCTCGTTGGGCTGCTGGTATATATACTCCACCTACCGCTTCTCTTAACAATCCTATTGAATAAGTAAATGGTACTTTAGGATATAACGCTTGGAAAAATCCTGAAGTCATTTGAATCGGGAAAGTTCCTCCTGAACTTCCTAATTGAAGTACCAATAAAATGATACAAACAGCTTTTCCTACATTTCCTAAAAGGTGTACAATAGTATATATTATAGATGAAAATAAGGCCGATATTAATAAACCATAAAAAACAAACCTATATGGTGACACCGCTTGTGTTCCAAGGATATACATATCTCCTAATGTAATTACTAATGTTTGAAGCAATGATATTACTAAAAATAGTATCCAACGTCCAAAATACTTCTCACATGGTTTATATTTACCTTCTTCATCTTCTACTTTTGTAGTTAATAGTGATGACATAAGAAGTGCCCCAACCCATATTGATAGTACTGTGTAAAATGGTGTCATCGCCGAACCATAATTTTTAATATGGTATAATTTATTCTCACTAAGCTGAACAGGATTTGCAAAAAATTCTGCTTGTTGTTTATAGTCTACTTTCAATAAATTAAACAACATATTTGTATTTGTTCCTGCTTCTGCCTTTTTAATCTCTTCGGTTAGCTTTTTAATTTTTTCTTTTGCTTCTGGTAATTCTTTTTGAATAGCTAATAACTTAGCGTGAGCTCTTTGAATTTTCACCTCTGTACTTGAGATCTTTGCTTCTACTTCTGGTAGTTCATTTTGAGCTCCTATAATGATTTTAGAAATTTCATTAATACTAATATCTGCTTTAGTTAACACTTTAGCAACTAGCGGAGCAATATCGTCATTCAACCTGTTATCTATATTTGTTGATATTTCGTTAATACGTTTTGTTCGATCAACAAAATCTTTCTTAATATCATCTGCTATTTCATCATAGTTATCTATATTAGTATAAATTTTATTATTTACTTCTTTAACTTTAGTTAAATCATTTTCCAATGTATTGATCTTATTTAATTGATTTTGAAGTATGTTCTCTCCTGATAATTCATTTAAATACTCAAAAATGCTTTTTACAACACGTAGTCTTTCTTCTCCCGCTTCTAGTCGAGTATTTAACAACTTCAGTTTTTCTTTTGTTTCTTCTACATTATCTGGTTTACTTTGAATTTTTTTAGCAAGACTATTTGCCTCTCCTGAAACATCTTCTACAACCTTTAAATGATTGCTAATTAGAGGAAGTAATTTCTCATTAAAACTTTGTATATTATTAATTGTTATATCAGCCTTATCTGCTAACATAATACTATTTGTAGCAAATCTATCAATAGTTGGCAAAGTTTGTTGTACAGTACTAATAATCTTTTGTCCTTGTTCAACTTTACCTATTAGTTCTGATACAACATTTTCATAATTTGAGAAATTATCATTTAATTTAAAAATCTCTTCCTTCGTTTTCTCTATTGAAGGTAAATTTTGTTCAAATTTAATTCCAGCCTCATGTAACTTCCCAAAAATAACACCATTGGCTATTTCTACGAAAGATTTGCTGATATTATTCGCAATCGCTGAAGCTCCACTATTTGTTATTTTTGGACTTATCGCATTTATTTTTTCATTAACAGTATATTCAATAGTCGCCTTCTTAGGAACTCCTCTACTCACAGATGTTATATCGTCACTAAAATTTTTTGGAATTACTATACTCGCATAATAATCCCCTATCTTCACTCCATCTTCTGCCTCTTGCTTATTTTTTACAAACTGCCAATCAAGGTTTTTATTGTTTTTTAATCCTTCTACCAAATTCTCTCCTAGATTGACTTTTTGTCCGTTCACCTCAGCACCACTATCTTCTGTAACTACTGCAACTTTTATATTATTAGTATGACCATATGGATCCCATGCTGAAAGTA